>Ga0247841_10001138_pt1 | contig 62815 bp, 56 predicted proteins | sample LaCruzMarch2015__2_FD_192410 | JGI IMG/M metagenome (GOLD analysis project Ga0247841, IMG submission 192410) | Freshwater microbial communities from meromictic Lake La Cruz, Castile-La Mancha, Spain - LaCruzMarch2015_18m | ecosystem: Environmental > Aquatic > Freshwater > Lake | place: Spain...
ATATTTTGCTTTGACATCCCCATAGCCGCGGGCTAAAATGGGTGACTGTCCGCGGGAGTAACTCAGCGGTAGAGTTCCTGCCTTCCAAGCAGGGTGTCGCGGGTTCGAATCCCGTCTCCCGCTCCATCTTTTTCCTACGTTTGTAATAGCTACGGCGGACCTTCATGCCTTTTTGCATTATCACTCCCCTCTTTTTATCGGCATTTTTCAACATTAGTTAACAAACAGCTATGTTTTTCTACAGATTAGTTAACAGATTACGTTTGGGTCGTAGCTTAGTTCTATACCCCTTTGGCTTCCTCTTCCTCTTATAGTCCAGGCCAAAGACGATCCAATCACGGCCAATTTTCTTACCAGGTAGCTGACCACTTTCCATCAAGCGCCTGATATGTGCCTGGGATAGTTTTAACTTGTCAGCCGCCTCTTTAGTGCTGTAAATGTTTTCCATTTGTATTTAATATACACGCAAGAAAACATAATGTCAATGATAACTGTGAACTTATAACGCCACCCTATCATGTAGATAATTAATACGGCGCTGGTGGCAGGATGTTATTAAACTGTTTTAATGATTGAGATTAAAGTGAGGGAGGGGGAGGGGGGAGACCCCGAGCGCATAAGCATGTATATAGTAATTCACAGGCAAAATTTATTTTAAAATAAAAGGCGCTTCCATAGACTTTAACCAAGACCCTGACCCAAGCGAGAGATGTCCATGTATTCGTTAACCAGTCACCTTATTTCCCACTCGTGTTAGAGGCTTGCATGAAGTAAAAAGGAATGGACTGGCGGGGCACCCCGGGCGCTATTGTATTTCCAGAAGATGGTCTATATAATGGACGTGTATGAAAGGAGGTAGAAGCATGGTTAAAGTTATATTTGTTGTAATGGTTGCAGTCTTGGTTCTTATCCCAATGTTTGGCGGTTGCACCCCAAGTACGCAGGCACCACCACCAATTACCGTTGATAACAAAGGCACCCAGGTACCGATTATAGACACAAGAATTAGTTCGCTGGAAAGTGAATTGGCTAATTGCCAGTCAATCAACGTCAACCTGCAAAAACAAATTGACCAATCGGCATCGGCAAGTAATGCACCTACCCTAAAAGAACCTGTGTCTGGAGAATCAGTATCCTATACTATGCAGGGGCAGGGTGGTCCACAAAATGCTGGTAAATATGTAACGTGGAATGTAAGTGATCTTCAATCTTCATATTCCAATTTCCCTACTTCCGCAACTACTTGCGCCAGCAGTATGTCAGCAACCGTTACTAATAATCACCCAAATTTGGCAATGACCAATGTTACGGTTAATGGATTAACTGCTGGTCCAGTATTATCAGATGTTACGATTAATCCTGGTCAGACCCTTACCTTCAAAAAGAGTGTGCCCATACCAGGGATTGTTGATTTTCAAATACAATTGGCGTGGGTGTGGAAATAGTAGTGTCCTGACAGAATGCAGCCAAACAAGCGGCCTGCGCCATGTTGCCTGACCACGGAAGTTTTGACATGGTCTTTCTCGGATTTCCAACGATTATCAGGTGACCGATGGCTGGACGTTAATTTCGGCATCCTGAAGTATACTCATGATTCGCTCTAACATAGCCTGCTTTTGCTCAACTGCGGTGATGCGGGCGCTCATGATGTAGAACAGGGCCAGCACCAGAATAAGGGTTATGACCTGTATTACGATGCCTGCTATTTGAGGGGTTGATAGCATCGCCATTCACATACCATTAACTTCCGACTTATAATAGCTAACAGACGCCAGGTGTACTGAATAAGGGGTTTTGTTATTTTGACCGGAAATCCTGATTGTGTGAATGATTACATGGGAGGCCGCAATTGGAAATTGTTGCCGCAAGAACATTAAATACACTCTACATCTATTTGGACATCATTTGGTTGCTTGCTTATGCTGCAATACTCCTCTACAACAAGCGTTACCTGGCGATAATTGTCGGCCTATTTGGCGGGCTGATTTACTTTGCTGTTGATTACGGTATTTTCTATCTTGCGCTTAACACCCGTGCTATCATCGGCGCCGATCCTTTCTGGTTCCTGCTATGGTTGAGCATGAGCTATGGTTTTACCAATATCGCCTGGATCTGGTTGCTACTGGATAAGGATGGTAAAGCTGTTGAATGGAGCACGCTTACCATAGCAGGTTGGGTGGCAGTGGCTTTCCTGAGCCAGAACTTCGGCTCTACATTCCCAATTATATCGATTCAGCGTGGTACAACCAGTTATCATGGGATAATGGCGCTCGTTTTACTGGCCGGGTATACCTACCTGATCCTAAATAATCTCAAAGGCAAGCCGTCTGAAAAGGCCAATATCCTGCAATTGCTTGCTATTGGGATCGGGGTGCAGTTTAGTTGGGAGTTTATTTTACTTATCAGCAACATCAGGCCAATAGGCGTCCTCCCACTTGTTGTCAATTCACTGATTGAAACTAATCTTGGAATGCCCTACCTGTATTTAATTCACAGGGCTATCGTAAAGCGAGTTAATGAAGATATGACTACGGTAAGTCACGGGCCACAAAATTTACGAATTTAACCTTTGTGTATAAGTTCAGATAAATGAAGGATACTTTATGTTATGGACCGTTCCTATGATACGTCCTTGAGTTTCATGCCATTTATTTTCAAGATAGCGAATATGGACTGGAGTGACCTGTTTCAGGGGCAGGTCAAATACTTATAAGATATAGAATTACGTAATGGTTGAAGGAAGAAAGGTCTTATCTGTTCCGTTACCCGCTGCTTATATCAATTGAGGTGTTATGCTTTCGTCCAAAGGTGGCATGCCGGGTTGCCAATCCGTTTTGATTGGGCGGTATAGTATTCAAATAGCGTTGAATTGATATGGCACTTGCTTTCAGATAGTTGACTTCCGAGATAAACGGCTTTAATCTATATTTATAGAATTCAACGGTCTTGCAACTGACACCCATAGGCTGGCGTGACTGTAAAAACAATTGCATATAATCAAGAACCTTGTTCCCGGGCAGTAGTTTATTGGAGTTTCAAGGAATTTCAGAGAGGCTGGTTTTTCACCAGTAATGACCTTTGAAATAGCCGTGAAGCAGGGCTGACGAAGAAATGAAACTCAAATCTTATTTTCTCGACGCAGGCAAGCTGCAGGAGCAGGCGGGCACCCCCGGTGTGCTGGGGATAGACCCGGGGGCGGCAACTGAGACCTGGTATGACATCGCGGACGCAGAGCCGGGTGAGCTGAGTCTGTCCCTGTCAGCCCTCAATCTGCACCCGCTCATGTTAAACCGCTGCCTGGACAAGGCCAATACACCTGGTGTCATATCTTTCGGCAAGGCTGTTTTGCTGGAATACCCCGTCGCCTTAAACCTGGAAGCGCCAGACCCAAGCTATGTAAGCATCATCCTGCAATATCCTTTACTTATCACAGTGCGTCACAGCACTTTACCGGCCATTGATGACTTGATACGGGCGTTTACCCTGGAGAATGAATCGGGTATAGATCACCTCGTGCAGCTTGTTTACATGATCCTGGACGAATTGACAGACCTGAGCGTGCAGGCGGAAACGGATGTCCGGGATAAAATCATGAACGTGTCCAGGGCACTGGCTGATAACCTGGCGACAGTGAAAGAAAAGGACCTTACCGATCTCCGCTGGAACGTGGAAAAGCTGGTATCCCTGATCGAAAATCAGCTCTACTGCGTAACCGGCCTGAACGCTTCGGATAACGCCGCACTCCAGGAACCGCATCGCAAGGCTTATGTTCAGGACCTCGTATCAGAGGTTGAAATTGCGCAGCGCGGAGTATACCGCCTGGAAGCACGTGTCAAGGACCTCTTCGACTCTTACCAGATGGCAGCCGGCACACGTGTGGAAAAAAGGCTCCGTATCCTGACTATCGTATCGGCAATCACCTTACCCTTAGGGCTTATCGCCGGCCTGCTGGGCATGAACGTGGGCGGGTTGCCCGGGACACAGGATTCCAGCGGGTTCATAATCGTGGTATCTCTGATGCTCGCCATTGCTCTTGCCGAATTATGGTATTTCAGGCGCAAAGGCTGGTTTGACTGACGGCCCCGGTCAGAGACATTATAGGGCTCCCCTGCGGCGAATATCTTTACTCTGCCGTGACCGTCTCGGGCAGGCGGCGGGTAAGTATTTCGACTGCCTCTTCCACCATTTCCTCAATAACCTGCCTGGCCGGCTTGATCTCAGTGATCAGGCCGGACACCTGCCCGGCGAGGCCCCCTACGTAGTCGTCCTTCCGGCCCGCGATAAAGCTTGCCAGGAGGGCCGAAGAGACCATGGCCTGCATCGGGAATGGAAGCGGATCCAGTCCCGAGCCGTCCCAAAGATCATGGTACTTGTTGTAGCTCGCACGGAGCGTCTTGCCGGTATATGCCCTGCTCACCCGGGTGTCTTCATCGGTCGAGTCCAGGATGTGCTTTTTATTGACCGGCAGGGCCCCTCCCTCGGCCGTGGCCAGGAAGCGGGTGCCTACCCATACCCCGATGCACCCCATGGCCAGGGCAGCTGCCAGCCCCCTGCCGTCGCCTATCCCCCCGGCGGCCAGGACAGGCACCGGCGCCGCGGCATCGATAGCCTGGGGCAACAGGGCCATGGTCCCGATCCGTCCAGTGTGTCCACCCCCTTCATGCCCCTGCGCGACCAGGAGGTCAATGCCGGATTGGGCCATGCGCCGGGCGTTCTTAGCATTTCCCGTGATCGAAAGTACCTTCATACCAACCGAGTGAGCCTGTTCCACCATGAAACCCGGATTCCCCAAACCGGCGCAGAAAAGCGGTACCCTTTCTTCGATACATACCTGGATCGCCTCCTGGGGCCGTAGGGTAGTCGTGTCCAGTTTCACCATGATCTCAACATCGGGGACATTGAGCTCGTCTTTGACCTTTTTGATCCAGTCCTGGTGGGGCTGGGGCAGTGATTTCAGGATCTGGCTGAGCGGCAACTCTCTCGGACCGCCCTGTCCCAATCCGTCTCCTATATCCAGTTTCTGCGGCAGGAGCAGGTCAACCCCGTAGGGTTTTTTTGTTTTCGATTTTATCTCGCGGATAGCCTCCCTGAGCTCTTCCACTGTATACCCGCTCCCCCCAAGTACGCCCATACCTCCTGCTTCCGATACCGCCACCACCAGGGCCGGCGGCGCCCCGGTCAATTCCCCCATCAACGTCGGCCCCATACCCGCCGAGAGCACCGGGTATTCAATTCCCAACATGTCGCAAAGCTTCGTCCGTAACACTCTCTTTCCCATGATTTTCCCTCCAGAAAACTAATAAGGCTGATTCAAATCACTTTCCTTCTAACCCGGTGAGTTCTTTATGCCTACTTTCTTCCTGCCGGTATTTAAAGCACCTGTAATCATATCGCGATTACATACTATGCATCAATATGCCGGACCGTCAGGATCCTTTTACTTTTACCGGCAAATCTGATAGCTTTTAGCACTGGGCAAAAGAATATCAGGTGCCTGGCACAATGGAGAGGAAAGGAGGAGATATGGACATGCAGGGCAAGATCTGGAGGGACAGGCACGGCGTATGCCACATTGACGGCAAGGACAGGGAAGAAGCCTTCGAACTGATGGGCTACGCGCACGGCAGGGACAGGGGTATGCAGATGCTGTTGATGCGCATCCTCGGCCAGGGGCGGACATCCGAACTCCTCGATCCGAGCAATGAGATGCTCGAAATCGACACGTTTTTCAGGAGGATGAACTGGGCCGGCTCTGCATCTGCTGAAGCCGGCAAGTTTTCTCCGGCGGCCAGTGGGGTAGCGGATGCGTACAACAGGGGTGTAAACAGGGCTTTATCTGCAAAAATCCCGTGGGAATTCAAGCTTTTCGGGTACAAGCCCGAAGAGTGGCGCACGGAAGACTCTGTCCTTATCTCGAGGATGATCGGGTATTTAACGCTCTCGCAGTCCCAGGGTGAGATGGAAAGGCTTTTTATCGAACTCGTGCAGGCCGGTATCGACAGGCAAAGGCTCGACGCGCTTTTCCCGGGCATACTCGGGGGGCTCGACATGGACCTCGTCAAGAAGATAAAGCTCCAGGAACGGATCGTCTCGCCCGCATCCCTCTGGAATATCGCTGCACCAGTCATGATGGCATCCAACAACTGGGCCGTATCGGGGAAGAAAACAGCCTCCGGCAAGCCGGTGCTGGCAAACGACCCACACCTTGAAGTAAACAGGCTGCCCAATGTCTGGTACGAGATGGTGCTGAAAACCCCGGACAGGTATGTCATGGGCGGGACCATGCCGGGCGTGCCGGCCATCCTGGTGGGCAGGAACCCTGACCTCGCATGGAGCGCCACCTACACGTTCATGGACAGCACGGATTCATGGATTGAACAATGCAAAAACGGCAATTACCTGCGCGGGCCGGACAAGTGGCTGAAATTTACAGAAAGATCAGAGACGATAAAGAGGAAGAAAAAGGTCGCTGTCAGCGTGACTTTTCATGAAAACGACCACGGTGTCCTTGAAGGCAACCCTTACGAAGAGGGCCACTATATAGCAACGGCATGGGCGCCTTCCCTGTCCGGCGCGGTAACCTTTAACAGTTTCGTAAAGATGTGGGACGCCAGGACCGTTGAAGAAGGTATGGATATCCTCGGATACGTGGAGTCGACATGGAATTTTGTATTAGCTGATACGCGGGGGAATATTGGTTACCAGATGTCGGGCCTTATGCCCAAGAGGCGGGAGGGGGTCAGCGGGTTTGTACCGCTGCCCGGCTGGGAGGAAAAAAACAACTGGCAGGGATTTGAAAAACCGGGAGACCTGCCGAGGTGCTATAACCCGGAAAGCGGCTATTTTGTTACAACCAACCAGGACCTTAACGAGTTTGGAAAGGTCAACCCGATCAATGCCGGGATGGGTCCCTACCGTGCAGACAGGGTCAGCAGGCTGCTATCGGAAAACAACAAGATTGAACGCGAGCACATGTATAAGATACAACACGACGTGTTTTCGACCCAGGCAGAATCCTTCATGAAGATACTTGCCCCCCTTCTGCCCAACACAGCAAAGGCACAAAAGCTCAAAGAATGGGACCTTCAATATTCGGCGGATTCCGAAGGGGCATACCTTTTCGACAGGTTTTACAGGGAGCTTTACAGGCTGGTCTTCGGGGAAAACGGGTTCGGCAGCGACGCTGCCCGTCACCTCGATCAGCACACCGGGATATTCAACGACTTCTACATAAATTTTGACCGCATCCTCCTTTCAGAGGATTCGCCCTGGTTCGGAGGGAAGAAAAGGGAAGACCTCTATCTGCAGGCCGCGGAAAATGCCCTGAAAGTGCCCTTGCGGAAATGGGGCGACGCCAGGAAACTGGTACTTACTAACATCCTTTTTGGCGGCAAGCTCCCGCGGTTCCTCGGGTTCGACCGCGGGCCTGTCACCATAATCGGCAGCCTGGCAACACCGCACCAGGGTCAGATATTCCAGAGCGCCGGCAGGCAGACAAGCTTCGCCCCGTCGTTCAGGATGGTGACAGACCTTTCTACGGATGAAATTTACACCAACATGGCGGGAGGCCCCTCGGACCGCAGGTTTTCAAAATGGTATTGCTCGGACCTAAACAACTGGATGACGGGCAAGTACAAAAAGATATGTATTGATCCCGGACAGGAAAAAATCCCGTTTTAATATTTGGCTGCCCATGGATCTTATAAAAACAGTCAGCAATGTCCTCGGCGTGATCTGCATAGTCATCGGTGTACTGTTGCTGCCGCTGGCTGCCTGGTTTTTTCGCCCGGCGCTTAAGAGCAAGGACAAGACGTCGCTGGTCGTGGCAATCCTGGTCCTGGCCCTGGCAGCTGCATGTTTCATCGGGGCATTCAACCTGTTTACAACCGGGATAATACAACAGGCCCCGATGTAGCCACCGGGCGGAATATTATTATATATTACAGTGAGGCAGGGTACGGCAGATTAAGGAGGGTTTTTCATGGAGTACATCTATTCGTTTCATTCCGACTGTGAAGATAAGTCTGTGCTGGGCAACAAGGGGGCCAACCTTGTAACCATGACCAGGCTCGGCTTGCCGGTCCCGCCCGGGTTCGTGGTTTCCGTCCAAGGCTACAACGAGTACAAGAAGAGCGGACAGCTATCTGAAAAAGAGATCGCGCAGGCCCTGGCAGAGCTTGAGAAGGAAGCCAAGGCAAAGCTCGGCAAGGGGATGCAGGTTTCGGTGCGCTCCTCCGCTACCATTTCCATGCCCGGCATGATGGACACCGTGCTTAATATCAGCGGGATGTCCGAGATGAGGGCCGCAATAAGGCGTATTTTTGACTCATGGGACAATATCCGCGCCATCGAATACCGGCGGTTGAACCAGATCCCCTCCCACATGGGCACGGCGGCGGTGGTGCAGGTCATGGTATTCGGAAATAAAGATTCCAAGTCCGGCACGGGCGTGGTCTTCAGCCGCAATCCGAGCACCGGGGAAAAAGGCCTGTTCGGCGAATATATAGAGTGTGCGCAGGGCGAAGACATAGTATCGGGGTCCAAAACACCCGTCCCCGTCTCGCAGCTAAAAACTGCTATGCCGGTTGTTTACAAGGAGCTGGAGAAAAAAGTCAGCTTCCTGGAAAACCACTTCCGCGATATGCAGGACATTGAATTCACCGTCGAATCGGGCAAGCTTTTCATGCTGCAGACCCGTTCGGCCAAGAGGAGCGGGCAGGCGGCGGTTAAAGCTGCGGTGGATATGGTCCACGAGGGGCTGATCACGCTTGAGGAAGCCATAATGCGGCTTAAGCCGGATGACCTGCGGGCGTTGCTGCATAAACATATAAAATCGTCTGCCGACACGCACGAATTCCTGACCAAAGGACTGGCTGCAGCGCCGGGCGCTGTCAGCGGCCGCGTGGTCTTCTCGGTCGACGAGGCGATACTCATGTCCAAGAAGAGCATCGCCTGCATACTGGTAAGGCCTGAAACCAGCCCGGACGACATCCAGGGGATTGCGGCTGCCGACGGGGTCCTGACCTCGCGGGGAGGCCTGACCTCCCATGCCGCCATCGTAACCAGGGCCATGGGCAAGCCGTGCGTCTGCGGGGCAGAGGACATCATCATCGATCCCGCCAAGAAATTGTTGACCTGCAAAGGACAGACCATCCACCATGGTAACATCCTCACCATAGACGGCACTACGGGAACAGTATACACGGGCACACTCCCCCTGGAAGAAGGGACGATGATAAACGAGTTCGCCGAACTGCTCACCTGGCTGGACGGCGCTAAAAGGCTGGGTGTGCGGGCCAATGCAGACATGCCTGATATGGTGGCGCAGGCGATCAAGCTGGGCGCTGAAGGCATAGGCCTCTGCCGGACGGAGAGGCAATTCAACGGCCCGGAGCGCCTTTCGGCCATCCGTGAGTACATTATGGCTGAAACCACCGCCCAGCGTGCGTCCGTGCTAAAACACCTGAGCAAACTGCAGAAAGAGGACTTTGTCACCCTCTTTAAAGAATTAAAAGGGCTGCCCATCATCATCAGGCTGCTCGACCTGCCGCTGCACGAGTTTTTACCTTCTGAAACAGACACCACCGACGTTAAGATTAAAAAACGCATAGCCGAGCTGAAAGAGATAAACCCGATGCTCGGCCACAGGGGGGTGCGGGTGGCCGTCACCAATCCCGAGATATACAGGATGCAGGTCGAAGCCATAGAGGCCGCCAGGCAGGAGGTGCCGGCCGATGTCTCCATCATGATCCCGCAGGTCATAACATCGCAGGAACTGATCATGATCAGGAAGAGCTGCGCCCAGGGCTCCACGCTCAAGGTGGGCACCATGATGGAGACCGTGCGCGCCTGCATGCGGGCGGGGAGGCTGGCCGAAGTGGCCGATTTCCTCTCCTTCGGCACCAACGACCTTACGCAGGCCGTGTATTCCTTCAGCCGCGAGGACGCCGAGAAGAAATTCCTCTCCACCTACCTTGAGATCGGCATCCTCGAGGACAACCCCTTTGAGATAATCGACATCAAGGGCGTGGGCCGGCTGATGGAGACAGCCATCTTCTGGGCACGCCGGGCCAGGAAAGATATCCAGATCGGAGTATGCGGCGAACAGGCCGGTGAGCCGCACTCAATCACTTTCTTTCACGCCATCAACGTCGACTACGTGAGCTGCAGCCCCTTCAGGGTACCCATCGCCAAGCTGATCGCGGCACAGGCCGCCATACAGCAGAAGGACAAAGCTGAGACAGAAGTGTGAATATAAAGTTCACACTTCTGCCATCGCCATATTCAATTGCGTTTAGAACCAGCGGAAAAACTGCACCAGCAGGTAGAGGCCCTGGATGATGAAGATTACCGCCACCAGCGCGTTGAGCACCCCGGGGTTTACCATCACGATGATGCCGAAGAGCAGCGTAACAGCGCCTACCACGAGCGGCAGACCCAGGGCAAAGCCCGATGCTATGACCTGCCCCAAACCCAGGATGATCAGGTAGATCCCCACCACGTAGTTCAGTATGCGCGGAATTATCAGTATGACTATGCCGGCAGCTATGGCCAGCAACCCCCATAACCAGGCACCGGCAACGCACCAGCCGATGCCGCTTAATATCAGTGCAACGGCTATAAGGTAGTTGATGATGCGGGGGATTATCAGGATAATTATGCCGATGACGAGCAGGATGATCCCCAAAGCGGGGCCGCCGGCAGGCATGCCAAGTGTTAGCCAGGACATCTTGTACCTCCTTCTACTTCAATATGATATTGTATGCCCTGCAGGTATCGGGCTGTCAACCGTCCACTCCGCGTACCGCTATTTTGCCACCGTCCGTGCGCTATAATACATCCACTATTTAATACATGGAGGTAAGAAGTGCCCACAGTGAAAACCGGCGGCATCAGCCTTTATTATGAGCTCCATGGTGAGGGTGAGCCTTTGCTCCTTATCATGGGTTACGGCTCCAACTCCGGCCACTGGTTCGTCATCCTGCCCCGGCTGGCCAGCCGGTTCAACGTGATAATCTTCGATAAGCGGGGCACGGGGAGGAGCGACAAGCCGGACATTCCGTATACGGCGGAGATGCTGACGGGGGACATCACCGGTTTGCTTGACGCTATCGGCATCGGCGCTGCGCATGTTTTCGGCGTTTCCATGGGCAGCATGCTTGCCCAGGAGCTTGCGCTGAGGTACCCGCAAAGGGTGAAGAAGCTCGTCCTGGGCTGCACTACCTGCGGCGGGCCCCATGCCGTAAAGTTAAGCCCCGAGTCGATGGCCTTTCTTTTCGATCCGGAGCGGGCCAGGCTGTCGGATGAGGAGAGGGCCCTTTCGACCGTGCCGTGGCTGTGGAACGAGGATTATATTGCCGGACACCCGGAGGCCGTCAAGCGTTATGTAGCCACCACGACGCAGTATCCCACACCTGCCCACGGCTATATGAGCCAGGCGAATTTCATCCTGACCCATGACACTTACGACCGCCTGCCGGATATCAAGGCGCCGACGCTGGTTTTAACCGGGGCGAAGGACCGCCTGATATCGCCCGAGAACTCCAGAATACTGGCTTCCCGGATCCCCGGCGCGGAGCTGGTGATATTCGAAAATGCCGGCCACGGGTTTATCTCCGATACGGCGGACGAGAGCAGCGAGACGATCATTAAATTCCTGGAGCGTTAGCGCCAACAGGACTGCGGGAGGGAAAGAAAATGCCACAGGAAGAGACGAGGGAAGCAAGGCTGGACCGCCTTGAGCAAAAGGCGGGCGATTACGAGGAGTTGTACGGGAGCTGCGCGCAGGGGACACTGCTGGCGTTGCAGGAGGAGTTCAAGATGGAGGACACTGCCACGCTTAAGGCCGCCACCGCCATGCCGGGCATGGCGCTGAGGGGTGAGACCTGCGGTGCGGTTGTGGGAGCCATCATGGCGCTGGGGATGGTTTTCGGCCGGGAGAAAGCCGATGACTTCGCGGCGGTGCAGCGCACTACCAAAGCAGCCCGCAAGTTATGCAGGCGATTTGAGCAGGAGTTCGGCGGCTGCAACTGCCGCGACGTGCAACACGGTATCTTCGGCAGGAGCTTCAACCTGGCCGATGCGTCCGATCAGGCGGAGTTCATCAAAGCTGGTGCAGCCAGCAAGTGCCGCGCCCCGGCCCAGCGGGCAGCACGCATCGCCGGCGAGCTGATACTGGACGGGCAGGATAAAACCTGACAAACGGTAGGGCGTTCCTTCAGGTGCGCCCGGTTCATGTTAAAATAGGCTGTTTTACTTACATACAAACTAGAGGAGGTACGTGTCATGGGTAGTATCTACGGCGGCCACCTGGTAGCCAGGTATCTCAAGCAGGTAGAAGGGGTAGACACGGTATTCGGCTTGAGCGGTGGACACATCGACCGCATCTTCGACGGGTTCTACGAGTACGGCGTGCAACTGATAGACGTGCGGCACGAGCAGGCGGCGGTCATGATGGCCCACGCCTGGTCAATCTACAAGAATGAGCCGGGCGTCTGCATCGTCACTGCCGGTCCCGGGTTTACCAACTCCCTCACCGGCCTGGTCAACGCGCATATGGAGAACGCCCCCGTGGTGATGCTTAGCGGCATGTCGCCCATCAGGGACCGGGAGAAGGGCGCCCTGCAGGATATGGGGCAGGCCGACATGGTCAAATCTGTGGTCAAGTGGCACGGCATATGCCACGACACCAGGCGCATCCCCGAGTACATCTCCAAGGCCTTCCGCGTGGCCATGTCGGGCCGGCCGGGTCCCGTATTCCTTGAGTTGCCCCCCGACATACTCAACGTGCAGGTGGATGAGGAAGACATAGCCTGCCCGCAGAAGGCCTGCAGATCTTATAAATCGATGGCGGACCCTGAGGCTGTAAGGGAGGCCGCTGACCTCATCAACTCGGCGTCGAAACCCCTGCTGATAGGTGGAAGCGGCGTGGGCTTCAGCGATTGCGACAAAGAGCTGAAGGAATTTATCGATAAAACCGGCATCCCCTTCGTGCTGTTGAACAACGGCAGGGGCACCCTGCCGGACGAGCACCCGCTATCACTGTGGGACGGGGGCCAGATAGCCCTGTTGTCGGCTTTGCCCATGGCAGACCTGGTGGTCGTGCTGGGCCTTCGCTTCAACTGGCTGATGTTTTTCGGACAGGGTTTTGCCGCAGCCAAGGTGGTGCGCATGGACGTGGAACCCTCGGAGTTGGATAGGAACAGGTGCTGCGACATCGGCCTCGCCGGGGACATCGCGCTCACCCTGCGCGAACTGAACAAATTGGTCAGGAAAAAGGACCACGGCGCGTGGATGAAATCGCTGCGCGATGCGTATTTGCCGCTGTCCGCAGCGGAGATCGAACAGAGGGAGAGGGTTACCGACCCCATACACCCCGTGCGCCTGATGGAGCAGGTCAGGAAGACGGTGCCGGGAAATCCCATATATATCGTGGACGGCGGTGACGCCTCGTATTTCGGCCTAACCGGTCTCAAGGCAAAGGAGAAGTCGGCAATCATCGGCGGCGCGGCGGGCCTTTTCGGCTGCCTGGGCACCGGCATTCCCATGGGCATCGGCGCCAAGGTAGCATGTCCTGGCAAGACTGTGGTAGTCATCAGCGGCGACGGCTCCTTCGGCCTGAATGCCATGGAGTTCGACACGGCCGTGAGGCACAAGATCCCGTTTGTATGCGTGATAGTCAACGACCAGGCCTGGGGCATGATCAAGCACGGCCAGGAGATAAATTACGGCCCCAGGCGGCTGGTGGGATCGGAACTGGGCGTGGTGCACTATGAGGAGGTGGTCAAGGCGCTGGGCGGCCACGGCGAATTCGTAGTTAAGGACGACGAGATCATACCGGCCATCAAGCGTGCGCTTGATTCGGGCAAACCGGCCTGCGTGAATGTGCTCACCGACCCCACTGTCACCAGCCCCGGCACCCTGCTACTGGTCGACGGCCTGAAAATGGAATAGGGATTAAAAGGGGAACAGGGAAGATGAAGGCCTTACAATTCTCCGTTTCCGTGCCTCAGTACCTGGCGCTCACCATGCTGGGCGCTATGAACAAGGGCTTTTTTTACAGCGGTCCCCTGGCCACTGCGCGTTTGGTGGACATGCCGGAACCGGTGCTGCCGTCGCCCGACTGGGTGAAGGTCAAAACGCTGATGTGCGGTTTCTGCGGCAGCGACCTCAACCTTATACTGCTAAAAGAATCACCTACTGCTTCACCATTTTCATCCTTCCCCTGCACTATGGGACACGAGATATGCGGGGAAGTGGCAGAGGCAGGCAGCGGCGTGCAGGGCTTTAAAAAAGGTGACGTGATAATACTTATGAACCCACTTGGCTGCTCGGTGCGGGGAATCGCGGACCCGTGCAAGAGCTGCCGGGATGGGCGTCCCTCCAACTGCGAGAACATGGCAGAGGGCAGCCTGGCGCCAGGAATGTTCACCGGCATCTGCCGCGACACGGGAGGGGGTTTTGCGCCTTACTTTATCGCCCACAAGGACCAGCTTTTCAGGCTGTCGCAGGGAATTTCGGTCAAGGAGGCCGCGCTCTTCGAGCCTTTGGGAGTTTCGCTACAGGCGGTGCTGGAGAACCTTCCTCGTGACGACGACCGGGTACTGGTGATCGGGGCAGGGGTAGTTGGAAATCTGGTAGTTAAGTCGATACGCGCCCTGGGCGTCAAATGCCCGGTCACAGTGGCCGAGCCGGACCCATTCGCCGCCGAGATGGCTGTCAAAGCCGGGGCGGACAGGGTGCTTTCGGGCGGCGACCTGCTCAGACACACGGTGGAGATAACCGGTGCGCGCACATATAAACCCATGATAGGCAAAGAGGTGTTGATGGGTGGCTTCTCGAAGATATTCGACTGCGTTGCCAGCCAATCAACCCTGTTCAGCAGCATGAGGGCACTGGAGACGGGTGGCACACTCAGCATGGTGGGCATTGGCAAGGACGTGAAGCTGGACCTCACCCCGCTTTGGCTCAAGCTCCAGACCATCAAGGGCGCCTATTCCTCCGGTTATGTAAACTATGAGGGCGGCAGGAAGCATACCTTCGAGATAGCCTCCGGCATGGTAAAACAGAAAAAGATAGCACTGGAGCCCATGGTGACGCACACATTCAGGCTGGAAGATTACCGCCGCATGATCGAGGTCAACCTGCACAAGGGAAAGTACAAAGCCTTAAAGACCGTTGTGGACTTTCAGTAGGGGCGTTGCTTCAGGTATGCCCGCCCTTCCCCTGGAGCAGCATCTCTATGAACGCGTCGGCACCCATGCCTGTTAACGCACGTGGCGGGTGCTGTTGTGGCACGACAAAGTATTTATGTCTATAATGTTTAATACTGTGAAGACCATCTTAAACAGGCAAAATGGATTCACCCTGGTCGAACTGATTGTGACCATCAGCATACTCGGGGTCCTGGCCGGGGTGGTCCTGCTCAACCTGGGCACGTTTTTCGGTTCCGGCAAAGCCGAGGCCATGGCGACGGAGCAGCACCAGGTGGCCAGCGCGGTGGCCGGATACCGGGTTGACGGCAATGCAATTGCGCAGCCTTTTACGGTAGGCCCGCTGAGCAAGGGCGTCCTGGCCCCGTACCTCAACGGCACACTGCAACATTACTGGCTGATAGGTATTGACGGCAGCGTGAACCCCGGAACGGCCTACCTTTTCTCCAGCCAGTTAAACAGCCTGGCCGGGTTCATTTCGTTGATGGGGAGCTGGTCAGCCGCCGGGGGTGTCCTCAGTCCCTCCACCGTCCCGTATCAAAACCGTATAGTGGCCAATGGCGGGCCATGGAGCGATTTCAACTTCGAGACCACTGCACAACTGGTGTCCGGCAACGGCTACGGCCTGTACTACCGCTGCGACAGCAATGCCAATATCAGCGGCTATGTCTTCCAGTTCGACCCCGGCCTGGGCAACAAGTTCGTCGTGCGCAAGGTGACGGGCGGCAACGAGTCCTCCCCTTTCCAGACCGTAAGCATGCCCCCCAGTTTCCAGGTAAACGGGCAGCACAGTATCTCGGTCAGCGTGCAGGGGGACCACCAGGTCATCAAGGTCGACGGGACCACGGTGATGGACTTCCACGACAGCACATACAGTTCTGGTACCGTGGGACTTCGTTCCTGGGCATACTCAAATGTTAAATTCACCGACTTCAACGTCACGCCGCAGTAGCATACCCGGCAGGCGGGTAGCAGCCGGCTTCACCCTGGTCGAACTGATAGTAGCCGTCAGCATACTCGCGGTGCTGGCCGGTGTGGTCCTGCTTAACCTGGGCACTTTTTTCGGCGCGGGCAGGGCCGAGGCCATGGCGGTGGAACAGCACCACGTGGCAGGGGCCGTAACCGGGTACAGGTTTGACGGCCATACGATCACGCAACCTTTTACCGTCGGCCCGGGAAATAACATGGGGCCCGGCGGGGAATTGGGCCCTTACCTGAGCGGTAGCCTCAGCTACAAGTGGCTGATCGCCGCGGACGGCTCGGTTTCCAGGGTATTGGCCACCATCGGCGACAGCAACGCCGGGTACCAGTACCTCATATTTTCCCAGTCCGGCTACGTGCTGGACGGCAACATGCACAACGCTGTCTGGGTGGACGGCCTGACAGGCGAAGCAATAGCCTTCAACGGGTTAAATTCTTACGTGTCGGTCCCCAACAGCGCGGACTTCAAACTCACCACCCAGGTGTCCATGGAGGCGTGGGTTTACGCCGGAGATCAGAAAACGGCCAAGATCATCGAGAAAGGGGACTGGAATGGGCAGGGTCTCGGCCAGGATAAGTGGCAGGGCTGGCAGGCGGATATAGTCACCGCCTCGGGACAGAAGTATTCCGTGGACTGGGGACAGGGCCGGCCGGCCCTTAACACCTGGTATCACGTGGCATATACCTACGATGGATCCAATTTACGTATTTATGTAAACGGTGTCGAGTGCAATAGTCTGGCTGCCAGCGGCAGCCTGAAGGTGAATACCCTGCCTATTAGCATAGGTTCAGACGCAGGGACTCAGAAATTCTTCAACGGAACTATAGACCAGGCAAGGATATATAATTCTGCGCTGACGGCGGATCAGATCCTTGCCCACTACGATGCCCTCAAACCCTGAGCGCTTTGCAGGTCGGATGACGATAAAAGGAGGTGATGATGAGTAAACAAGCTAACAGTACCAGTCCGGGGCAAAAGGACGGTGGCACCGTTAACCGGTTCGGGGGTGGCAGACTGTGGGGCACAGTCTGCCTGTTTGCAGCCTGCGCCATCCTTTATTTCGCCGACATCATTTTGTCCGTGTTCAATGTAGCGGCGCCTGTCTGGCAGCAATTCTACGTCGACCGCGGTTTATACCTCATCGTCTCTGCAATACCCGTGCTTTATTGCTCTTACGTATACCGTGTACGCGGCGTCATCATTTCCGCCATAATACTTGTTACCATTTTCGGTTTGCGCGCTATTTATACCTACCCGGAGATGCTGCCTTTCTACAAGTCGGTGGTCTTCACCTGCTTCCTGGCTGTGCTGGGACTGCTGATCGCCCGTTACCAGAACATGCGCGATAAGGAAAAGCAGTCCACCGAGCTTATCAAGGCCAGCGAGAAACGTTACCGTGCTTTGACAGAAAACCTGGTAGACGTCGTGTGGGCCATGGATATGAACCTGCGATACACTTATGTCAACCCGGCTGTAACTCGCCTGCGCGGCTACACGGTCGAAGAGGCCATGGAACAGCCGATCGAAGAATTGCTCACACCCGAATCGGTGGAGACGGCGCGCAAGGTACTTGCAGAAGAACTCGGCGCCGAAAGCAAAGGAAGCGCACCTTACCGCACACGCGTATTGAACCTGGTTGAAAAACGCAAGGACGGCACGACCGTACCGGTCGAGATAAAGGTCATCTTTTTACGCAACGAATCCGGCAAGGCCACGGAGATACTTGGCATTACGCGTGAAATGAAATAGCTGCCGGATTAAGACAGCGCCGTCACTGCCTGTGCCCCTTCCCCTGGAGCAGCATCTCTATGAACGCGTCGGCCCGCGCCTCGAACTGTGCCATCGAGAAATTAGCCGGGTCCATGTGGTCGGCCTCGATCACCACGGAGGGCAGGCCAAGTTCATCCGTCAGCGCCCGCTTGATGTCCATCTGGCCCAGCGTTATGGGCAGGCACGACTTGTTGGAATGTAAGATAACGCCGTCGATGTGGTAATCGCGGCATGCCTTCAGCACCATCTCCTTGCGCCTCTTCATAGAAACGCATGACACCATGGGGTACGACTGCAGCGACTTCATGGCCAGAGCTTCGAGAGGGTTACTTGTATCCAGCCGGATGGACCAGGCCGCCGAGTAGGTCTCGGCCACCACCACGCCCCCGTACTTCTCGAAATAGTTGAAAAGCCCCAGGTTGTACCACAGCGGGATATTGTCCCAGAACAGCCGCACCTTCTCCTCGGCAATTATGCCGGTGCCGTCCTGCGCGCGCTGCCTGACCTCGTCCCTCACCCTGGTCAAATAATCCACGGCCAGTTGCGTGCCCTGCCGGGTCACCATGACGAACATCAGCCCGACCTCGGCCGCTGAGATTGGTGTGGGAACGCATTTACGGTAGGATGTGATCTCGTCCCACAGGGCACAGGCCTGGTCGGACAGGATGACGACCTCTCCCAGGCGGTCCAGGTCCAGCTTCCTGCCGGTCATTTGTGTGAGGAAAGCGACGATGCGGTTGATCTCGCTGAGGGCGTAATCGATGTGGTAACGCTGGATATTCTCGATTGGCACCTGGGGCAGGTCGGCCTTGAAGACCTTTGCATCGGGGAAGCGGCGGGCGATGTACTGGAAATTCTTCATAGCCGGCACGCAACCCGCGCCGGGGATGAAGATCATGTCCGGTTCGGGCAGCCCGCCCAGCGGCACGCCCTCCTCCCCCACCATGCCGTTGATATAGCCCGCGCAATTGCGCAGGTATCCGCACAGGTCGGGTGAGAAGCCCATCGATTCGGCATCCTGGTAATTCCGGTCGATCAGCCCGAAGGCGGCGCAGACAGGCGACCAGTTCTCGGGGAAAACCGGCTGCAGGTCCATGGCATAGAATATTTCGATCAGGCCGTTCATGGGCGGCATCCATCCCACCGGCTTGCCGGCCTTCTTGGCTTCGTGCCCCTCAAGGTAGAACCCGGCCACGATCTGCTGAAGTTCCCTGGCCGTAGCCAGCCGCTTGGTCGATTTACGCGTGTTTTCCATCTTATCCTGCTATCATCTCGAAGAAGGCACCGAACCGTGTCTTGAGCTGTCCCTCGATATTGCCGCTCTCGTCCATCTCTACAGAAAGTACCGGTATCCCGTCATTTTTCAGTTCGGCAGCCATGGCCGGGTAGTCCGCCAGGTGAGGCGTGCAGAACTTCTGGAAGAGGAAGATGACACCCCTGGCGCCCGATTCCTTTACCAGTTCCCTGACCCGTGGGACGCGGTCCTGTATGGTCGAACGCGAGGGGCAGGGAAAGCGGCGGATATAGCGGTCAATCAGGCGTTCCATGGGGTCTGCGCCCGCGCCGTCGGCGGGTTGGCTGTAGCGATAGCCGTTACAGAGGTCGTCGGCCACCACCCTGCCGCCTGCAGCCTCCAGCAGGTCGAATATCCACAGCTGCTCGACTATGGCGCCCGAAACCAGCACCGGGATGCCGTTTCCTTCGATTGCCTGCTGGTTACCGAGGGCGACAGTGAGCCGATCCAAAAGTGCCAGGTACTCTTCCGGGGGCAGGCAGAAGCCGGCCTCGAGCACCGTGTAAAAGTCCCGTGCCGAGCGTACGGATATGCCCTTCAGGCGCAGTCCGTGCAAATGGAGCAGTTTTTTCCTGATCCCGGCGTAGAGGTCAAGTGACCGACCGAGGGAGGCAGGGGTCACCTTCCCGCCGACCCCTGTGAGTTTATCGACAAGCTCGTTGAGCGTGTGCCGGTAGAAGGTCCTGGCGTCCCGGTCTGAGTTATAGGGCAGGGGAACGGTGTGGAATAGCCCCGGCCCGGTGTTCTCCTGCCAGATACTCATCATGCCGCAGGGCGCGTCGCAGGTGTAGCCCTGGACCACGCCCGAGAGGTATTTGTACTCGCCGCGCAGGGCACGTTCGAGCGAGGTGCGCATATAGGGGCAGACGAAATTGGGGACCAGTGACCCGGCCTGTTCTACCCGTATGGTGCCGCCATAAATCCTGACCGGCAGGAACCCCGCCGCGTGTATAAGTTCGATGGGGGTATAGGTGCAAAACCAGCCCAAGACCTTCTGTTTTTTCGCGTGGCGGGCCAGCCGCTCCGTCCTGCTGCCGACAGCCACCTCGAAAGGGGTGATATCCGGGGGCGCCTTTGTCGACCCGGGCCTATCCGTCATAAAATCTCTGCTCCCCTAATAACTACATTGAAGATACATTCTCGGCGGTTATTTATCAAGGTCTCACACAGCAATTTATTTTTCCTCTGCCGCCTCGAGTATGCGGTCTATCCTGAAGGTCCTGCCCTCCCCGCGTTGCAGGCAGTAGGCGCGCAGCCCGCGGAAGGTCTTTCCACCGTAGGTGAAGTCCCCCACCTCCAGCGGCTTGATCACGCGCACCGACTTCTCGTCGTTGGGCTTGAGGTAGGTGATGCGCAGCTTGCCGCCCTTTCTGATAGTCTTGAGGATAAGCTTCTCTTTATCCCTGGCCGGAAGCAATGCCTCGGCCTTGCCGTACTGGTAGCGTGTGACGAACTGCACCACGCGCCAGTCCATCCAGATGTGTTTCTTCTGCACGGGCTGCTTGAGCACGATCCCATTCAACGACGTGCAGCGGCTGAGCGCCACGTACATCTGCCCGTGGGCGAAGGTACCCCGTCCGATATCGATGACCACCCGTTCAAATGTCTTGCCCTGGCTCTTGTGGATGGTCACCGCCCAGGCCAGCATCAGCGGGTACTGGGTGAAAGTGCCAACCACCTCCGATTTTACCTCCCTGCCCTCGAATTTATAGTTGAATATCTCCCACGTGTAAGGCTCAACCATTTCCCACCCGCCGCCGGCCAGTTCTACACGGATGCAGAGACCGCCGTCCTCACCCTTGGTGAATCCCGTTATTTTGCCCATGCTGCCGTTTACCCAGCGGCCTGCTGAGTCGTTGTTGAGCATCATCACCTGGGCTCCCGCCTTGACCATGAGCTCCTCGGATGTAGGCAGTGAATCGTCGCTGAACTTTCCGTCCCTGTCCGCTTTGAACGTGTGCAACTTGCCCTTGAGTTTGGCCAGTTCGGCGGCGTTGAGGTCCGCCGCCATGGCATTGGTAGTGGTCAACCGCAGTGAAATCCCATCTGAAGGTGTATCGCATTCCGGGACGCAGCGCTGGTTGAGCAGGCCGAGTCCGTCGGCGTCGATGCTGTTGTTGCGGATGGCGTTGAGCAAATCTATGAAGCTCTGGTCGTGCTGGCGGTATACCTTCTCCAGCTCGATAAATTCCATGTCGAAGTCCCTGAAAACATGGGAGCTGAAGAAATAGGGGGTTTCGTAAAGCTCCGCGAAGACGTCTTTTTCCCGGGAGGTAACCACGGGAGGAAGCTGGTAGAGGTCGCCCACGAACACCATCTGAATGCCCCCAAAAGGCTTGTGGGAAGCCGGCCCGTTGAGGCGCAGGAACTGGTCCACGCAGTCCAGCAGGTCCGCCCTGACCATCGATATCTCGTCGATCACCAGGATGTCCAGTTTCTTGTAGATCCCGTCGCCCTTTTCCTTTCTCCTGACTTTGAGCGGCGTGATATCCGGCTTGAAGCCGAAGAACGAGTGGATGGTCTGGCCCTTTATGTTGAGGGCAGCCACGCCGGTTGGGGCCAGAACCACGATTTTCCTGGCGGTTATGCCGCGGAAGTATTCGAGCAGGGTGGATTTGCCGGTGCCGGCACGTCCCGTGATGAAGACGCTCCTGCCCGTCCCCTCCATGACGTCCAGGGCGCGCCGGAACTGTTCGTTTATCTCGATGTTCTGCACTGCTGTGTCAGCAGATTATACAATACAACCGGACCTGCACTAATATTTAACGCTGCTGTCCCTTTGGATTATCCATTTTTAACCAGCTTGTTCATTTACGCCTGTTCTTATACTATATATATACGATGAATAAAATCGGAACCGCGGTCTTCGGCGGCGGCTGTTTTTGGTGTACCGAGGCGGTTTTCTCTGAACTAAAGGGGGTAACCAGGGTTACTTCCGGATATACCGGCGGACGGATAGTTAATCCGACCTACCAGCAGGTGTGCAGCGGGACAACCGGTCACGTGGAGGCTGTACGGATCGAGTACGACCCCGGCCTGATCAGCTACAACAGCCTGCTGGAGGTTTTCTTTTACACCCACGACCCGACCACCCCTAACCGCCAGGGCAACGACGCCGGCGAACAATACCACTCAACCATCTTTTACCTGGACGATGAACAAAGGGTACTGGCCCAAAAGTTCATCAGTAAATTGAACACATCCAATGAGTTCGCGACCCCTGTGGTCACTGCGCTGAAACCACTGACCCAATTTTACGAGGCCGAGGACTACCACCAGGGGTATTATCGTGAGAATGCCGGGCAGGTATACTGCCGGTTGGTGATCTCACCCAAGTTGGCCAAACTGAGGGCCAAGTTTAAGGACTACTCCAGGTAGCCCCCGCATTATCTTGCCATACCCACTGTCTCATACTATACTTTCTGCAGAAGTCCGCTTCAGGAAGGTGATGATAAATGATTGAAAAAGTGCACACCCACATAATCTCGGAACTCGAGCAAAACACCAAGACGGACACCATATTCATCCTGGCTTCCATACTGCTCAACCTGATCACGCTGGCCATCAACACGGGCGTCGCCTCCAATTCCGACAAGAGCGGGCCGCAGTGGGTAATCTTCTTTACCTTCATCGTCCTGGTCATCGTGGTCAACCTGGTGGCGGAGGTAGGCATAATCAAGGGAAAGCAGAACAGGCAGAAGCTGATAGACGGCCTGCTCAAGATGTACAAGGACCAGGGCGTGGACGGCTACTACGATCCTTCACTGCTCAGTAATTACAACATGCGCTACAACCTGTTCATGCTTGTGGTGCTGGTCACCGGGATAATCGCGATCGTGGTCCCGGTCGTGCTGCTGCAATAGGCTGTTCAGCAGGGTCGGCCCGGCCGGCCTCCGCACCGGCGGGCAGTCATCTTAGTGCCGGGGCATTCGTTGTCACAGCCATTATCATCCCCGGTTTCTATCAGATCAATGAAAAATGCTCAAGCGGATCGGGGAAGAGATCAGCCTGAGATCAACAGCTGCATAAAAGCTATTATAACCAATATATACAGAGCGACAGGGGGAAATTATGACCGAAGAAATGTTCATCCCTGAATGGACAAAAAGTGAGCCCAAGCCGGGTTCTTACAGGTCCATTGTAAAAATAGGCAGGCCGGACCAGATCAAGGTGCCTTCGAAACAATACTATGCATTAATAAAACATGAGCTCAATCTTGAGCAAGGTTACTTCGCCGACAGGTGCGATGGGAACCAGCCGCTGGGACCTGTACCCGCATCCAACCTTGATAAAAATGCCCTGGAGGCAATCACCGACATCGTCGGAAGCGAGAATGTGCAGACGGATGACTACAACAGGGTGAAGTTCAGCTACGGCAAACTGCCGGAGGAGACGTTTCCCCTCAAGCGCGGCAAGCTGCATGAGATAACGGGGGCCGCCGTGCACCCGCGCGACAAAGAGGATGTTAAGAGAATTGTGGCATTCTGCAACGATAAAAAAATCCCTATATATGTGTGGGGCGGCGGCTCCGGAACGACCAAGGCATTGCTTCCCGAGAAGGGCGGTATCACCCTGGTGCTGAACACCCACATGAATAGGGTGCTCGAGGTAAATGAACTGAACAGCACCAGCAGGGTACAGGCCGGCTGCATGGGCCCGCAGTACGAAGAAGCCCTTAATAACGCCCCGCAGCAGTTTAAAACCGTCCACCGCTTCACAGGGGGGCACTTCCCGCAATCATGGGAACTTTCGAGCGTGGGCGGCTGGGTGGTGACCAGTGGCAGTGGCCAGGCCTCCACCTACTACGGCGAACCCGTTAACCTGGTGCTGAGCGTGGAAGTGGTGACCCCGCGCGGGGTGATCAACACCATCGATTATCCCAGCACGGCCACCGGACCCCGCGTGATGGACATGTTCAAGGGCAGCGAAGGCGCCTTTGGTGTGGTGGTGGAACTTACCATGAAAGTATTCCGCTACATGCCGGAAAACAGGTTGTACTATAGCTACATCTTCCCCGCCTGGCACAAGGCTATCGAAGCAGCAAGGGAGATATGCCAGGGCCAGTTCGGCCTGCCCGCGGTGCTGAGGGTATCGGACGCCGAGGAGACCGACCATGCCTTCCAGATGTACCCGCAGAAACCGGCGGTCGAGTGGTTCTTGGGGGCGTTCGGATTGAAGCGGGGCAGGCGTTCTATCTGCATGGGCATTATCGAGGGCGATGCAGACTTCACAAAACTGGTGAAAAAGAAGATGGACCGCATAGCCAAAAGCTATGGCGGGCTGAGCATAGGTGGAAAGGGGGCAAAGACCTGGGAGAAGGAGAGGTACCACTCATTCCTGATAGGTGAGACGGTGTCGGATTACAATATACTGATGGACACCGTAGAGACCCCGGTACGCTGGGACAACCTGCACCATATCCACGACACGGTAATGGCCTACGCCCATTCCATACCGGGCACGATGTGCATCAGCCACGCGTCTCATTTCTACCCGTACGGCACCAACCTGTACTTCATCTTCGGCATCAAGGGGGGCGTCGAGGATTACATAGCCTACCGGACCGGGCTGGTGGACGCCATGGTCAAAGCGGGAGGGACGCCCAGCCACCACCACGGCGTGGGCAGGCTGATGAACCAGTGGATGGAGTCCTTCCTGGGCAAAGAGGAGATGGACGCGCTTCGAGCCATGAAGAAGCACTTCGACCCCAACGGCATCATGAACCCGGGGACCGCCCTGGGCCTGGACATGCCGGATAACCTGAAGAGGTAGAACAGCCCTGTCTGACAGATATGGAGCGGTCCTGCCGTCCCCGGAACAAATAACGCAGAGGGAGCAAGCGGATGCCCGCAAAAACTGAAGATATATTCCTGGTCTTTGACGCAGGGACTCAGTCTATACGCAGCGGACTGATAGATGTGACCGGTAATATGCTGGACTCCGTAAAAATACCCGTTCAACCCTACTTTTCCGAGCAGAAAGGTTGGGCAGAGCAGCGCCTTGATTACTACTGGGAGAAATTCTGCGAGGCAAGCTTCCGGTTGATGCAAAGGAACGGCGGCCTGGCCGGCAGGGTGAAGGCGGTCGCCATCAGCTCCCAGAGGGGGACCTATATCAACCTGGACAAGGACGGGAACCCCCTGCGCCCGGCAATAACGTGGCTGGATGAAAGGCTCACCCCGCAGTGTAAGTGGGCACCCTGGCACCTGGAGGCAGCGATCAAGGCACTGGGCTGGTTCGACAACCTCGACAAAACCTTCAGGCGGGGCTATTCGAACTGGATCAGGCTGTGCCAGCCGGACATCTGGGACAGGACATACAAGTATGTGCTGATGTCAGGGTACCTGAATTACATGCTTATCGGCAGTTTTGTGGAATCCCTGGGCTGCAACTTCGGGTACCTGCCGATAAACAGGAGGACGTACCGCTGGGCGGATAAAAACGATCTCATCAGGCTACTGTTCCCCATCGAAGACAGCAAGCTGCCCGACCTGGTTGCCCAGGGCCAAACCCTGGGCCGGATCTCGAAGCGGGCAGCGGCCGCAACTGCCATCCCCGAAGGCCTTCCCTTAGTGGCTTCAGCCGGCGACAAGCAATGCGAAGTGCTGGGCACCGGGTGTATCACCAGCGACATCGCCTGCCTGAGTTTTGGAACATGTACAAGCATAGGCACCGTAACCGATACTTACGTCGAACTTAAACCCAATTTCATCCCGTATCCTGCAGCGGTGCCGGGCCACTACTCCCCCGAGATATCGGTTTTACGGGGCTTCTGGATGGTCAGGTGGTTCAAGGAGGAATTCGGGCTGAAGGAGCAACTGATATCCATGGAGAAAAATGTTTCTGCGGAAAAGCTGCTGGATGAGATGGCGGCGGATGTACCGCCGGGATCGGCGGGCCTGATGCTCCAGCCCTACTGGTCGCCACACCTGTGGATATGCGGCGAAGAGGGGAAAGGCTCGATAATAGGTTTCTCCCCCATGCATACACGGGCCCACCTTTACCGGGCCATAGTCGAAGGGATCATGTACGGCTTGAGGGAAGGGGCGGATATCTTTGCCGGCAAGCTGAAGAAACCGTTTTCGAAGCTGCGGTCCTCGGGGGGAGGCGCGCAGAGCAAGCTGGTAACGCAGATTGCGGCCGACATCATCGGCCTGCCCGTGGAAAGTCCCAGGGTGCCCGAGACAGGATCGCTCGGCGCAGCCATCAACGCGGCGGTAGGACTGGGATATTACCCTGACTACGCCTCCGCGGTCAACGCTATGACCGGTACCAGCAGCGTAACCGAACCCATCCCCAGGAACAGGGAAATATATTCCGAACTGTATAACAGGGTATACAAGAAAACATACGGCAGGCAGGAACCTTTGTTTAAAGAGATGCTCGATATCGCGGAGATGTTCCCGGAAGAAATGAAATAGCCGGCCCATATACAGGCCAGTTTAAGGACAGGGACAAATACATGAAAAGGTTTATTGAAAACCACAGCGGTAAAACTTATGACATCGTAGTCATAGGCGGCGGTATCACCGGCGCGGCGGTGGCCTACGAGGCGGCCAGCAGGGGCCTATCCGTTGCACTGGTTGAGAAGGGTGATTTCGGCGGGGCAACATCGGCTGCCACATCAAAAATGATACACGGCGGCCTGCGCTACCTGGCCAACGGCGAATTCGGCGTCGTGCGCGAATCCCTCAGGGAACGCCGCATAATGGAGAACATAGCGCCCAACTTTGTCTACCCCCTTCCCTTCCTGGTGCCCTTATATAAAAGTGTGAAAAATGTTAAAAGGATCATGAGGATCGGCATGTTCCTGTACGACCTGTTGTCATACGACAAGGGCTTCACCTGGGACAAGGCTAAGAAGCTCCCCTCCCACAGGATGCTCTCGGTGGAGGATACGCTCGCGCTGGAAAAAGTGGTCAACCCCGACGGCCTGGTCGGCGGCATCGCTTTCAACGACTGTGAGAGCATCATCCCGGAGAGGCTCACGCTGGCATTCATCAAGTCGGCGGTCAAGCACGGGGCTGACGTCTCCAACTATGCCAAAGTCGAGGACTTCCTGCGTGAGCCGGGTAAGATAAAGGGCGTAGTGGTACGTGACCTGCTGGGTAATAAGACGGTAAATCTGCAGGGCAGGATAACCATCAACTGCGGCGGGCCGTGGGCGGACCTGATACTCGATGTAGCCAGCGGCAAACAGGCGCCTCAGCACGTGAGGAGGTCGGAGGGGATCCACATTGTAACCAGCAAGCTTGTCGATAAGTATGTTGTAGGTGTATTGACCCCCTCCGGGCAGCGCTGCAACATTATGCCCTGGCGCGGCCATTCGCTTATCGGGACAACCGACAAGGAATATAAAGGGGACCCGGATGATTACCGGGTGACCAGGCAATCCATCGAGGATTTCATCAGCGAGGTCAACGGCGGGTTCGGGCAACCGGACATGGTGAAATACCAGGATATCACCTATGTATACGGCGGCCTGCGCCCGCTGATAGAAGACCAGACCAGGGACGTTTACAGGACTTCACGCAGGTACGAGATATACGACAACGGGAAGGACGGCCTGGAAGGACTTATCAGCGTGGAGGGCGGCAAATACACCACCAGCAGGGGGCTGGCCGAGAACGTGCTGCGCGCCGTTATGAAGAAGTCCGGCAAGCCGTATAAAAAATCGGTCACAGCGGGGCAATACCTCGCCGGCTGCGGGATCAAGGACATCAACGCCTTTGTGGCCTCGGCCAGGGCGGCCAACCGTGATTTACCCGGGGCGGCGGTGGACTACCTCTCACGCATCTACGGCACCGAATTCAATGATGTCATGGGTATAGCGCGCAGCGACAAAAAGTACGCCACTCCCCTCAACACCGACGGCGAGATGCCGGCGCAGGTACTATACGCGGTCAAAAATGAAATGGCCTGTACCCTGACGGACATCCTCCTGAGGAGGACGGGGATCGGGACCCTCGGCAACCCGGGTCGCGAAGTAATGGAGACAGTAGCCCGGGCAGCAGCCGGTGAATTAAACTGGAACACGGCCAGGACCGACCTGGAGCTCGATAAAGCCACGAAGGCCCTCTCAGTGCCGGGATAGCAGGAATACAGGGGAGCACTTTTCCCTCCCCTGGCTTATAATTTTGTAAGGCATACCTGCGCTTAAGGGTCAATGGGAAATTTATTAAATTGAAATTGCGGTGTCCAGAATGAAAAATATCAGCGATATCACCCGGGCTGAATGCGCGGGCCTTCGGGGCGTGCTTTTCGACATCGATGACACCTTTACGCATGGTGGCAAGATGCTGCCAGCCGCCTTCCAGGCGCTGTGGGACCTGCACGAAGCAGGCCTGGTCACCGTACCCATCACAGGCCGCCCGGCCGGCTGGTGCGACCACTTCGCCCGCATGTGGCCGGTGGACGGCGTGGTCGGCGAGAACGGCGCCTTCTACTACTACTACGACCGCCAAGCGGGCAAGCTGCGCCAGAGGTATGTTTTCACGCCGGAGCAGGCCGCCCACCGGCGCGGGGAACTGGAGGCCATTAAAGACGAAGTGCTGCGCAGGGTGCCGGCCGCTGGGGTGGCGTCCGACCAGCCCTTCCGGCTGTTCGACCTTGCCATCGACTTCCGCGAGGATATCCAGCCGTTGAGCGAAAGCGAGATCGATGAGATTTGCCGGATTTTCTCTGAGCACCAGGCCACCTATAAAATAAGCTCGATACACGTCAACGGCTGGTTCGGCGGCTACAACAAGCTGTCCACGGCAATGCTATTTTTAACAGAAAGGTTTAACATGGATGAGGAAGAGGCGGTGCACTGCATGCTGTTCGCGGGGGACTCCCCCAACGACGAACCCATGTTCGAGGCGCTCGAGCTGACCGTGGGGGTGGCCAATATCAGGCATTTCAGCCACAAGATGCAGCACCTGCCAAAATACGTTACAGGCGGCAGCGGCGGGCACGGATTTGCCGAGATGGCGCGCACCATACTGGAAAAACGAAAACAGGCTTAAGGAGCATACACGTGAGCACTAAACCGGTAGTATCGATCGTCAAGGGCAAGTTCCCGCCTGACAGGCAGGAGATAGACGGCATGGTGCGCAAAGCCATAGACCTGGCGGGCGGCCTGCAGTTAAAGATCAGGAAGGGCAGCCACGTGGTGCTCAAGCCCAACCTGTTCGCCCCCTACCCCCCGCCCATCTCGGTGGACCGCCGCGTCATCTCCAGCATGGTCAGGCTGGCGCGCGAGGCCGGGGCCAAACGCGTCACCGTGATCGAGGGCGTGAGCATGGGCACGCTTATGAAGCGGGTCAGGCCGTCAGCCACGCCCTGCGGCATGAACAGGGGTTTCTCGACGGCAGAGGTAATGCGCATGCTGGGCATCAAGCGCGAGGTGGAAGAGGCGGGAGGTGAGGTGATCGGCGTTGAGGACGCAGAAAAAGTTGAAGTCAGTATCCAGGGTGGCATAGCATTGCACAGGGTGAATTATCCCAAGGTAGTGCTGGACGCCGACTGCTTTATCAATATACCTGCCATGAAGACCCACACAATGACCATGGTGACCCTTTCCATTAAAAATTTGCAGGGACTGCTGGACGAGAGGGGCAGGTACTATTCGCACCGCGACGACCTGCAGCAACACATGGTGGATATCAGCAAAATACGTAAGCCGGACCTGGTGCTGCTGGACGGCCTGCTGGGCATGGAGGGGATGGGCGCCGGCGAAGGCGGCACAGCCGTGGAGATGGGAGTGATCATGGCCGGCTACGATACCGTGGCCGTGGACTCCATAGCCTCGATGTGCATGGGCATCGACAACCCGCTGCTGGTGAGCACCACCAGGCTGGCAGGCCACGACGGGCTGGGCACGGCCAACCCATTCCTGATCGAGGTGGCCGGCGAAAGCGTGGCATCAGTCAAGAAGAAGTTCCAGTTGCCGGCAACCTATACCATGCCGATCGACAGCCTGGTCACGGGACTGTATCCCAATATCGACATCTACATCGGGGGCGCCTGCTCCACCTGCTGGCTGATGGCTGCATTAGCCGAGAGCCAGCTGGCTAAAGTGCCGCAGCGGTTTTCACTCATCGTGGGGGTCGACCCCAAGCTACCGCCGAAGCTGAAGACGGACATGTCGCACACCTTCTTCCTGGGGGAATGCGCGCTGGCCACGGGCGGGGACCTGCTGGAACTGCGCAACGCCATGCAGCTGGCGGGCATCGACCGCTTCCTGGGCGGATGCCCGCCCTATGAGCAGAGCCTGGTCAAGCTGGAGGACACGCTCATAGCCATGGGCTACCTGGACCCGCAGGAGCTGGTGGCCAAGGCGGGCAAGCACAGGGAGGAGTTCTTCGATTATTACCGCAAGTACGACCCCACGTGGGAACCGGAACTGGAGTGAGAAAATGTCATTGCGAGCGCAGCGAAGCAATCTACTTACCGCAAACAGATTGCCGCGTCGCCTTCGGCTCCTCGCAATGACGTATTAAATTACAGGAGGTTGTCATGGCTGAAAAGAATTATGTGATCGCGATCGACTCTGGCACGCAGAGCGTGAGGGCCGTGATCTTCGACCGGCAGGGGAACCAGGTGGCCATCGAGCAGGCCGAGCACGAGCCCTACTTTTCACTCAACCCGGGCTGGGCCGAGCAGAACTCCGGGGACCTCTGGGCCAAGCTGTGCATTTGCACCAAAGGGGTCATGGCCAAAGCAAAAATCCCTGCGGACGAGATCACGGGGATTGGCATCACCACTCAGCGGTCCGCCTCCTTCCCGGTGGACCGCGAAGGCAACCCGCTGCGCCCAGCCATCATCTGGCTGGACCAGCGCGTGACCGAGAACGCCCCTCCCATCAGCGCCAAGGCGCGCATGATTTTCAAGGCCATGGGGCTGGGAGACGCCATGGACAAGGCGCACCGCGAGTCCAAGTTCCTCTGGATCAAGGAACACGAGCCTGAGATATACAAGAACACCTATAAATTCCTGCAGGTATCCGGCTGGTTTGTTAAAAAGATCACGGGCGAGTTCAAAGACTCGCTGGGCATGATGGTGGGCGCCTGGCCGATGGACTACAAGGCCCTCAAATGGCACTCGCTGGAATTGGCCTACGAGACGCTGGCCGTCAAGCGGGAGCACTGCGTGGAACTCTTCCCGCCGGACACCGTGCTGGGATACGTAACTAAGCAGGCCGCGCTTGAGACCGGCCTGCCCGAGGGGCTGCCTGTGGTGGTGGGCGCAGGGGACAAGCAGTCGGAGCTGCTGGGGGCGGGCGCCATCGACCCCTCCATCGGCGTGATCAGCTACGGCACCGCCACCTGCATGGAGGTGATAAGCTACAAGTACGTCTCGGAGAAGGATATGAAGTTCTTCACCTGGCCATCGGCCCTTCCCAAGGCCTGGGACCTGGAGATGTTCATCTACCGCGGCTTCTGGATGGTGACCTGGTTCAAGCAGGAGTTCGGCCACCGGGAGGCGCTGGAGGCGGGTAAGCGAGGCGTAGCGCCGGAGGTGGTGCTGGACGAGGTGATCAGCAAGATACCGCCGGGGTCGTTGGGCCTGATGCTGCAGCCGTACTGGACCCCCATGATCTACGACAAGTATGCCAAGGGCTCCATCATCGGCTTCGGCGACGTGCACACCAGGGCGCACCTATACCGGGCCATACTGGAGGGCATAGGTTACGAGCTGAAGCGCATGTACGATACCGTGGGTAAAAAGACGGGCATCCCCCTCAAGGAGATACGCGTGGGCGGGGGCGGTTCCAAGAGCGACGTGGCTGTGCAGATAGCGGCCGACCTTTTCAACCTGCCGGTATCGCGCATGGCCACATCGGAGATAAGCGCTCTGGGCGCGGCCATCGACGCGGCGGTGGGCACGGGCATGTTCGGCTCATTTAAAGAGGCGGTGGACTCGATGGTCAAGAAGGGCAAGACCTTCCAGCCCAACCCGGCCAGCCACCGCATCTACCAGCAGCTGTATAAAGAGGTGTACCTCAAGACCTACAAGTCGCTGGAGCCCCGCTACCGCAAGATAGCCAAAATCACCGGCTACCCGGTCATCCACAAGTAGGACCGTGGCTGGTTAAGCGCTGGCTTTAATGATCTCGGTCAACTTGCGGCTGCCCTCGTAGAGCGTGCGCTTGCGCGTGGCCAAATCAACGCTGTACAGTCCGAACTTGGAGTCGAAGCCGTGGGCCCACTCGAAGTTGTCCATCAGGCTCCAGTAGAAATAACCTTTGACATTGAGGCCTTCCGCGATGGCCTTGTTAATCACCAGCAGGTGGTCCTCGATATATTTGGCCCTCTTGGTGTCGGCGCGGTCGGCGATGCCGTTCTCAGCGATGTAAACTGGCTTGGACGTGTAGGAGGCGATCAGCTTGAGTGAACGGTACATGCCCTCGGGGTAGATGGCCCAGCCCATATCGGTCAGCTTCTCGGGCGGCACCTTCGTAATCTCGACAAACTGTTCCTTGCCGAAGGGCTTGAAGACGCGGAAGTGGTTGGTGTAATAGTTGAGGCCGATGAAGTCGAAAGCGTCCTTCTGCCCGCCACGGTATTTCTCGCTGACCATGCCGGGAAGGTTGAAATCGTAGCGCCCGTTCACCAGGTATTCGAAGTGAGAGTTGTTCATTAAGTTGTTGAGCATGCGCGCGATCAGGATATCCACCAGGCTCCACTGGTTGGGCGGATCGCACAGTGCAACATGCACCACCAGGCCCACCTGGGCGTCCGGCCTGATCTTCTTGACGGCGTTGTAGGCTGCCGTGTGGGCCAGCAGCATGTTGCGCAAGACCCTGGCCAATTTCCCGGCATCAGTGAGGGCGGGAGGGAACTCGGCGTTGAAATAACCCATGAAGGCGTAGACGGCCGGCTCGTTGATGGTGCACCAAAATTTGACCTTTGGCCCCAGCTTCTGTACGACGCGCTCGACGAAGCGGGTGAATATTTCAGGGGAATCGTCATGTAAAAAGGCCCCCTTGTCCTCGAACCAGATGGGGTTGCTGAAGTGGTGCAGGGTGATCATGGGCTCGATGCCGTTGGCCAGCATCTCATCCACTTCCTTCTCGTAGTGGTCCAGTACCGCCTGGTCGAACTCCCCCTGTTTGGGCTCTGTCTTGCTCCACTCTACGGAAAAGCGGTAGGCGTTGAGAGAGAGGGCCTTCATCAGCTGCACGTCCTCTTTATAGAGGTTCCAGCCGTCACAGCACAGTCCTGCCTTCTGGCCGTTGAGGATGCGCGGCTTGCCCTGCGCATCAACGGCGGACTCGAACTGGTACCAGTTGTTGTTGGTGCAGTTTCCCTCAATCTGGTGGGCGGCAGTGGCGCTGCCCCACAGGAAATCCTTACCGAAGCGCCAGGGGGCCTGCTTCAACTTGGCAAAATCGAACTTCAAATTGAGACTGCGGTCCCTCAGGCTGAGGACCAGTATGATATATACGATTACCAGTGCCACGATGACCATTGCCACGATTAACAGTGCATCCATATCCGTTCCTTACCTCCGTAACACGATGCCGCAATGCAAGCCATGATAGGATTTGAAGCATGGTTTGTCAAGGCGGATCCCCGTGTATTGACAATGACAGTTATCTTATATAGTATGGTTCGCAATCATACCCGGTTACGGCAGTTGACTGACAGGCAGGGACGCGCCAGATGGAAAAGGTAAAGATCGGCTTTGTGCCGGCACACCGCGAGCCTTTCGACGAGGCCTGGGCTGTACAGGAGCGCAAGAGGTGCCTGGACGCCCTGGGCCGTATCAAGGGCCTTGAAGTGGTTGCGCCGGATGGGAAGCTGACGCCGGGCGGGCTGGTGCGCGACGACGCCGATGCCGAGAAAACCATCAGTTTCTTCAAAGAAGAGAAGATCGACGGCCTGCTGATCGGCACCATGACTTTCGGTGACGAGGTGTCGGCGCTGGCCGTGGCCTCGGCCTTCCGGGATCTACCCATACTGCTTTTCGGCACTAAGGAAGGGGATTTCACAGCCGACGGAGGGCGCAGGTCGGACTCGTTCTGCGGCACCCTGGCGGTCTCATCGGGACTGCACCGCAGGAAGATACCCTTCCTCTTCGCCGGCATCCTGTTTCCCGAGGACAGCGGCTTCAGTCCGGCCATCGGCAATTTTACAGCCGTCTGCTCCATCGTCAAAGGATTCAAAGGCGCCAGGATCGGCCTGGTGGGCCCCCGTCCGGAGCGCTTCGAGACCTGCATCAGCAACGAGGACGCCCTGCTCGGCCAGTTCGGCCAGAGGGTGGTGCCCGTCTCCATCCTGGACATCATGCTGCGCCTGGAAGGGCTGAAGGCAAACGCCCCGGAACTGCAGAAGATAATCCGCGAGATGAATAAAGAGGCCGACCTGTCGGCCCTGGGGACTGAAAAGTCCAGGACCATAGCCGGGCTGCAGTACGCTCTCAGGCAGTTCGCACAGGAGAAAGGGCTGTCGGCCCTGGCTGTACAGTGCTGGACTGCCATACAGCAGGCCTACGGCATATCCGCCTGCTACGCCCTGGGGCGCGTGACCGGCAGCGGGCTGATGACGGCCTGCGAGGTGGACGTTTACGGCGCGCTGACCATGCTGGTGCAGAACCTGGCCACGCTCAAGATGGTGCCCCCGCATTTTATAGACTGGACCATAAGGCACCAGAAGAAAAAGGATGTATTCCTGTCCTGGCACTGCGGCAATGCCCCGCCTTCGCTGGCCTGCCGTGCGGAGGGGATTAAAATCAGGTCCCACAGCATACTGGGCAAGCCCCTGGGAAAGGAGCGCGCGCTGGGGACGGCCGAATTCCAGCTCAAGCCTGGGGTTGTGACGCTCTGCCGGCTGACCGAGTTCGACGGCAAATTCAAGATGCTGGTGACCAGGGGCGAAATCGTGGAATCGCCCCAGCACCTGAGGGGGTCATGGAGCTGGGTGAAGGTGCCTGACCTTGACGGCCTTTACAGGGTACTGGTCGAAGAGGGCTTCACGCACCACGCCAGCCAGGTGCACGGGGACTACGCGGGGCCTATCCAGGACGCCTGCCGGCTGCTGGGAATACGGGTTGTAAACGTTTAACAAACGATGAATTTTATCTTTCGGACCGCTATCTACGGCGGACCAACGCTGAAATAATATAAGGGGTTGAAAATGGAAGAAAAGAAACTTTCCTTAGGTACCAAGATGGGGTACGGTGTCTGCGATTTCGGCGGCAACCTGTTCTTCACCGCCACAGCATTCGTGCTGATGAACTTCCTCACCGACACGGTTGGACTGGCGGCCGCTATGGCGGGCGTCGCCCTCATGGTCGGGCGCATCTGGGACGCCTTCTACGACCCCGTCATAGGCTACATCTCGGACAGGACGGTGACCAAAATGGGCCGGCGCAGGCCCTACATGCTGGGGGGCGTTTTCCCCCTCTTCCTCGCCGTCATACTGATGTGGACAAACCCTGTACTGATCGCCGGCGCGGGCATCAGCCAGGCCACCATCTTCATCTATGTCCTGGTGGTCTACATCATCCTGTGCACGGCCTACTCCACTGTCAACATACCCTACTCCTCCCTCTCACCGGAACTGACCGCCGACTATAACGAGCGGACCTCCCTGAACGGCTACCGCTTCGCCTTCGCCGGCATCGGCACACTGCTGGGCGCTGGGGCGGCCCTGCCCATAGTGGCCATGGCCCCGGACAAGAACATGGGCTTCCTGCTGATGGGCATCATCTTCGGAAGCGTGATGCTGATAACGGCTTTAATCACCATCTTCACAGTCAAGGAACCGGCCAAGCTCAAGCCGGCCAACACCATGGGCTTCGTGGAGACCTATAAGCAGGTCTTCAAGAACAAGCCTTACCTGCTGATCCTGGCCGCCTACATCGTCCACATCCTGGCCATCACCGTGGCCAGCGCCATCGTGATCTATTACTTCAAATACATACTGGGCGACGAGGGCGCCACGACTTTTGCCATGCTCATCCTGATCGCCACCGGCATGATCTTCATCCCCGTCAGCGTAGCGCTCAGTAAGAAGGTGGGAAAGAAACTGGTCTACGGCATAGGCTTTGTCGTGATGGCCGTCATGCTGATGCTTATCTTCATCTTCGGCCAGACCATGGGTGTGACCTTCACCCTTGTCATGATGTTCTTCGCCGGCATGGGTTTCGGCTTCCTCTATGCCATGCCCTACGCCATCGTGGCCGACGCAATCGAGTACGACTACATGCGCACGGGCGAGCGCCGTGAGGGCGCCTTCTTCGGCATCTGGACCTGGGGCCTCAAGATCGGCCAGGCCCTGGCCATCCTGATAATGGGGTTCACCCTGGAGGCGATGGGCTACGTGCCCAACCTGGTGCCGCAGTCCGCCAGTTCGCAACTGGGCATCACGCTCTTCCTGGGGCCGGTATCCGCCGGGCTGTTCCTGCTGGCAGCGATCATACTTTACTTCTACCCAATCACGGAACAGAAGTACAAGGAGATCCAGGCCAATATCGCCGTGATGGAGTCCCAGAAGGGCGCGATCACCTGAGCCTGAAATCGAGGACGTCCGGGAACCTCTCCCTGATATCCAGCATGGCGCCCAGTGTGAGCACGGCGGTCCAGGCCACGCAGATGTGGAACCTGCCCTTTGTGCCCAGCACCCTGTGCTTGTAGTCCCAGTTGGTCTGGTTCACCTGCTCGGGCTGCCAGCCTGTAAAGGCCCTGCCTCTACCCAGAAGGTCACGCGGGCCTGAGACAAGCTGGCCGCAGGCATTAATCATGGCGAGGGCACACCTCTTCCAGAGCTCTTCGCCTGTTGCCTGCCACAATCTGAGTAAGTCGAAGGCGATGGAGAGGCCCCAGAAATCCAGGTGGTGGTGGGCCACCGAGACCGCTGTCATGCCCAGTGTTTTGAAATCCCTTTTGCCCAGGGGACTGTTTGCGCCGAAAGCGACATTATAGGTATACATCCAGCTTAAGACGAAGCCTGCGCAAAGCCGTGCGTACTTAAGGTAAAACTCATCATGCGACCTCTCGTAGAGGTCTAGGAATGCCCGCATCAGGGCCACTCCAGCCTCCTTATCCACGCAGTCGGCGTCCAGGGTATCGGCGTAGAAGGCACTCCTGTCAACCAGCGAAGCGTAATACCTGCCCGCCTTTTCCAGCACCCCATCGATGCCGTCCCGTTTACCCGTTATCTTCTCGAGTTGTACCAGCAGGCCGACTATATAGGCGCCGTTGGTGCCGAGTGTATTCATGGGCCTGCCCGAGACGTCCCACCAGCGGCCGAAACTGCCGTCTTCCTCCCCCTTAAGCTGGTGCCCGAGATAAAAATCCGCGTTTTTCATTGCCAGTTCCAAAAACTCCGGCCTCTCGCGTCCATTTTCTTTAAACAGCGTATAGACCTTGAGGTAATTGACCATGACCTCGCCGTTGCAGCGGGTGTTGGCCCCGAGTTGCAGTTCGGGAGGCGTGCCCACGCCCATGTACCCGCCCCAGCGCCCGTCCTTGAGCGAGTAACAGTCGCGGTGCAACCCGTTGGGCAACGCACCGGCCAGGAAAAACCTGCCTATCCTGCCGGCTATGTCCATGTACTTTTGATTGCCTGTTTCCTTCCCAGCCCGGGCAAAGACGGTGGCCCCCTCCATGCCCCTCACCAAAAACGACCCGGCGGCATACTCGTAAAAAGACTGGAAGAGCCCGTTACCCCTGCCCATCTTGATGGCAGTCACCTTGCCGTTGTCTATCAGCAGGTACCGCAGGTGGTTAAATTTCAGCGCTGCGATCTCAGACCAGTCAGCTACCGGCAGCCCCCCGGGCGCGTAGAACTCATCCAGCGCAATGTCCGCCAGGTGCATGAATATCTCGCCCGGGTGAGAGCAGCGTCCGTGAGCGATGTAGAAGGTGCGCGAGTATTCAAAAGGGACGTCTCTTATCTTGAACAACTTCCCGGTGGCCCTGCTCAGCCCGCCGATGAATATGCCTTTTTCGGTGTAGGTGCAGGGTTCCTCGGTGTACGGTACCCTGATCTCGAAGGCGGGATTCGAATCCCGCAGGTACGTCTTCACGCTGGACGTATCCCCGTCGTGACGCGCCGGCTCAGTAAAAACTGCCTGCCAGTCCGATCCGTTATGTAAAATTGAGCAGGATGGAACGGGTATCCTGTCCTCCCTGAAGGACCAGCCTGCATCGATGCCGCCGCGGGGAAAGCGGCCGCTGCCCATGGTGTTTTTATCGTACATTACAGACGGGACCATCCACTGCAACAAATGAGGGGGCGGGCAATAGCCGAATCCCAGCTGCCAGCGTCCCGGCTGCGATATCCTCCAGCGCCTGTCCACCCGCACCAGCCCTTCTTCGAAGGTGAAGCTGTCCGACAGTTCCGCCTGCTCAAAGACGGCCCTTACTGAATTGCCGGGGCCGGTGACTACCTCATGCGGCTCCAGCCAACCGCTTCCCCTCCTTATGGAGTAATATAGTTCCCCCATCGCCGTACCGTCGTGGATAACCCTGACCGTCTGTCCATCCTGTTTAAGCTCCATCATGCCTCTCCTTTTCAAATATGTGCGCTACAACACCAGATTGCCGCGTCGCTACGCTCCTCGCAATGACGGCTTTATTTTTTTAATGCATAGCCGTATAATCATGTTAACACATGGGAAACGAGGCCGCGGGGATAAGTCCTGACTTCGCCTGCTACAACCACACCAACAGGCAGGCAAGCAAGGGGTGCTGGCGCTGCCAGCAGCTCATCTGCGACGACTGCACCGAAGAGTTGCTTGGGCGGACCTACTGCAGGAAATGCGCCGAAGAGGTGGAGAAACTCCCTTCAGAGGGGAATGACTCCAGTATCCTCAAGCGCGAGATCAATTCCCCGGCGCTGATGATCGTAATCATCATCATCACACTGGCCATAGCCGGTGTCGAAATTTTCATCATGACCAGGTAATCAGCGGGGCACACATTTTATCACGATCACGTCGCTGAGCATGGGAAAAGCGCGCGACAAACGGTCGAGGGAGAGGACGAGGAAGCGGGTAAGTCCGGCCGGCAAAGCCGCCAGCAAATCTCCCCAGCCCGGCGTGCAGCATAGCATGGAAACCCCCGTGATTTTTTCCACCTTCATGTAGCGGTTGGCCATCCCCACCAGGGTAGGGTAGTCGAATTTGACCGTATGGTCGGGCGGCAGCTCCCAGGGAAGACGCTTGTAGGGGTTCCTTATGCCCAGCATTTTCCTGCAGCTGAATATGACCTTGCCTATTTTAAAGCCCAGGCTCTCGAAGTTGGCGAGGGCTATGACGGCCCGTCCCCCCGGCTTAATAGCTGCGGCTATCTGCTTGAGCGCCTTATCAGGGTCGGCGAAATGGTCCAGCGCGCCCTTGCAGACCACCTTGTCGATGGAGCCGGGCACCACCGGGATACTCTCCCCTATGGCCTGCAGCACCGCCGTGTTGTAACCGTTCAGCTTGAGGGTCTCCCTTGCGTGCGACAGCATGATAAAAGATGGCTCTACGCCGATCAAAATGGCCCCGGAACCGGACATGTTGACGATGTCGATGGCCCGGCCGCACCCGATGTCCAGTATGAGTTCACCCGGGCGCGGGTCGACCATCTCCACCGTGGCACGGCCCATGCGGCCGAAGAGGAATTCGACATCCGGCCTCAGCCGGTCAGGCAGCACCTCGTTGTCGTCCCAGTTGAGATCAACCCTGTTCATTTGCCCGCGCACAGAAACAAAGAATTCATGGCCTTTAAAGTATATCAAAATAATATGCCGGCGGGCGGAACTGAGGAAGGCAGAGCAGCCTTTCAGCGCGGCAGGTTTTTAAGCGCGTCCTCCAGTTGATCATAGCCCGTCATGGAAGATACGCGGTCGACGAATGCGGCCAGAGAAACGGACGCCGCCCGCAGTTTTAGCATTTGCCCGTAGATGGGACTGGCAGAACCGGGGTCCTGCCCATAGATGCCGTGAAAGGCAAAATAAGCCTGGTTGAGCTTCCTGATGGGGTAGCCGTGAGCGTTGAAAAAAACCCTACTGGCCTCCATGTAGTCTTCGGCCTCACCGACCTTGCCGGAGGCCAGCAATTCATCCACACGGCCCCGGGTGGTCCGCATCTCCGCGTCGAAGTCGAATCCTTCAGCCGGGCCGCTTCCCTGCTGAACGCCCTTGCCCTGACCGTAGCGGCTGTAAACTGCGGCCCCGATCTCGTCGGAGATCATCCCGGCCAGCGTCTCGTTCATGGTTATCACGTTGGGATCCTGGCTGAAACCCAGGGAATCCAGCAAATAAAGAAACCCCAGCGGCCTGAAAGCCAGGTACTGGTGCGCCCACTCCTCCACGGCCGCCCCGACAATGTTTTTAAGCGGCATGGACGGCGAAACAATGGCTGGATATGCGGCCCCGAACCCACCGATCTTCACTACCAGTGCGGAAAGTCCCAGGGAGCCGACTCCACTCTCGACTTCCTCAACCTGTGCGGCGTCCAGGCCGGGCAACAGCAGCAGGCGGTCAAGGTACAGTATGCGGTCCCTGGGCGACACCACCAGCAGTAGCGGGGGGTCCTGCAGCCTGGTCATGACAGGCGGCACCACTGCGATTCCCTGCCCGGCCAGTTCCTGCCCGATATCCTCCGACAGCACGGCGGGAGAGACGGGTATGCCGGGTGCCGGGGTAGCCTGCGACAGGGGAGCGAGAGAGTTCTGCAACTCCCAGGCCGCCAGGTCCAGCACATAAGGCCCGGCTGCACCGCGTATCCCGGCCCCCGGGTCACCGCCAGGCAGGCACCCGGCTGCAAGCACCAGCAGCATAAAAAGTATGTAAAAATGGCCTGAGCGAAGGGAATGGCGGCTAAACACGGTGGCTGGTCCTTCTAAGCCTGCCCGGCCGGGTAATAATCCATCGTCCATATTGTGCCCCAAAACCCCTGCCTGTCCAAATCCCTTCCGCCCTGCAACTAAGCATTTCCACCTAATACTTTTAACCCATTTATGCGCTTGTGCGCAAATTTAAATTAGGCCTGGCGACGGATGTACCTGCACTTTACGCATGCTAAAGTTATGGCGTAAGGAAAAAAGGATACCCGATAACAAAGGAGGTAACGACAATGGCTGAAATAATGGAAAAGGTACAGATCACCGACACGGCACCGGAGGTTTCAAGGTTCAATTTCTGGGCTGACAAGCAACCCTGCTGGGAGAAGTGCCATTGTCCCGAGATGATAAAGGCGGAGTGCCCGTCCACCCTCTACCAGTTCCTGCCCTGCTGGGAAATCGAGGGCACCTACTGCAAGCTGGACGACCGCGGGGCAACCGGCAAGGACACCAGCATCTGCGAGGTCTGCCGGGTGTACAAGAAGTACGGCAACAGCGAACCCATCAGGATCAAGCTCTTCGGCAAGGGCATGGACACCCAGTTGAAAGCCCTGGAAAACATCGCCCGCTGAGCATCCCCCACCGTGAGTCACAGAGGCCAGCCTGCAAAGGCCGGCCTCTCCTATTGCCGGCGTCATTATTGACCAGGTGTGACTTTTATTACTTGCGCAATCTGAAAAATTGATATAATTGGCTGATCGGCGAACGGAGGATGTAAATGAAAGACGGGCATACGGCCATTATTAATGCGCTTAAATACGCACTGCAGATGGAGGTAGACGGGAGGAAATTCTACGCCACGGCAGCCCGGGAGAGCAACGACAGGGTGGGCAGGGACCTTTATACCTGGCTGGCCGACCAGGAGGGGCTCCACTACAAGCGCTTCGAGCAGATTTATGCAGCCCTGACAGCCGACAAGGGCTGGCCTGCTGAAAGCGTAAATCCGGCCAGGCCGGTCAAGCTTGGTACGCTCTTTTCCGGCCTGATCAAAGAGGCGGCCAAACCAGCCGTAAAAGGCGCGGCGGAGGTGGACTCGGCCGACAGGGCGATAGAGATGGAGATAAAATCCCGCGACTATTACAGGCAAAGGGCGGACGAAGCTTCATCTGATATTGAAAAAAAGTTCTTCAAGTCCGTTTCCACTGAAGAGCAGGGGCACTACCTGGCACTGATCGATTACAGGGAATATATCACCGACCCCGATGGCTGGTTCACGCGCACGGAACACCATCTCCTGGAAGGGGGATGATCATTGAACGCTATGGAGGTGAAGTGTAAATTATGAACCCCAAAGCCATGTACTCTCTTACCTACGGCCTTTTCGTCGTGTCATCCATGAAGGGTGACAGGATCAACGGGCAGATTGCCAACACGGTCATCCAGGTGTGTTCTGAGCCGCAGGTGATACAGGCCGTGATCAACCGCGGAAACCTCACGCATGAATATATATCTGCCAGCAAGGTTTTTACCGCGTCCATACTTTCCCAGGAAACGCCGCTCAGCTTCATCGGCGCTTTCGGTTTCAAGAGCGGCCGCGACAGCGACAAGTTTGCCGGGGTCGGCTACAAAACAGGCCTCAGCGGCGCGCCCGTGGTGCTGGACAACTGCCTGGCATACCTCGAGGCGAAGGTGATAATGCAGTTGGACGTCCACACCCACACGATATTTGTGGGCCAGCTTACGGGGGCCGAAGTCATACGGGAGGGCGAACCCATGACCTACGCTTATTACCAGCAGGTCAAACGGGGCACCACGCCCAAGACGGCGCCGAGCTATATCGCAGGTAAAAAGGAGGAGAAGACAACCATGGACAAGTACAAGTGTGACGTTTGCGGGTATATTTATGACCCCGAGAAAGGGGACCCCGATGGCAGCATCAAGCCGGGCACAAAGTTCGAGGACATCCCCGACGACTGGACCTGCCCCGTCTGCGGCGCGGATAAAAGCCAGTTCAAGGCGCTGTGAGCGGAGGATAGCATGAAAAGGTTGCAGATCAGGCCCGGTATCGATGCGGTGGGGGCCATAGACTGGGACCGCCGGCTTTTTGACGCGCTGATCCCGACCCCGGACGGCACCAGCTACAATTCTTACCTGGTCCGCGGAAGTACAAAAACCGCGCTCATAGACACCGTTGACCCCGCCTTGGACACGGTGCTCATGGACAACCTCGACGACCTTAAGGTCGAACAGATAGATTATGTCATCTGCAACCACGCAGAGCAGGACCACGCGGGCAGCATACCCATCATACTGGAGTTGTACCCCGAGGCCAAGGTCGTCTGCACGCCCAAATGCAAGGGCATGCTGATCGACCTGTTAAAACTCGACGAGGGCGTCTTCACGACCGTCAACGACGGCGATACATTGTCCCTGGGGAACAGGACATTCGAATTTATACATGCCCCCTGGGTCCACTGGCCGGAGACCATGGTCTCCTACCTGCGCGAGGACAGGGTCCTTTTCTCCTGCGACTTCTTCGGCTCACACCTGGCGCAGACGGCGCTCTACGTCCGGGACGAGGGCCAGGTATACGAGTCTGCCAAGAGGTATTTCGGCGAGATAATGATGCCCTTCAGGGCCACCATTAAAAAGAACCTGGAGCGGCTCAAGGGCTACTCCATCGATGTCATCGCGCCCAGCCACGGCCCGGTCTATGACAAACCGGATTTCATCTTGGGCGCTTACGAGAGCTGGGTAAACGGTGAACCCGGGAACTTTGTCCTGCTGCCCTACGTATCCATGCACGGCAGCACCAGGGACATGGTCGACCACCTGTTAGGAGCGCTGGTGGAGCGGGGAGTTAACGTCAGGCAGTTCGACCTGACGGTAGCCGACCCCGGCAAGATAGCCATCGCACTGGTGGATTCGGCCACCCTGGTACTGGGTACCTGCACGGTGCTGGGAGGGGCGCACCCGCTGGCGGCTAACGCCGCCTTCCTGGTAAACGCCCTGCGTCCCAACCTCAAATACGCCAGCATCATAGGTTCATTCGGCTGGGGCGGACGCACCATCGAGCAGATCACCGGCATGCTGACCAATATCAAGCCTGAAGTGTTGCCGCCCGTGTATATAAAGGGCAGCCCGTCCGAAGCCGACTACGCCGCCCTCGACAAGCTGGCCGAAAGTATTTCGCAAAAGCACAGGGAGAACGGCTTCAAATAAAAGTTAACAGGAGTACCGGCCATGACTTACTGGATGTGTGATAAATGCAGCTTCGTGATCGAATCGCCCAAGCCCCCCGACCCCTGCCCCAGCTGCCGGATCAAGTGTGCCTTTAACGATGTCACCTGCTACACACCCGACTGCGGCGGCATCGGCATGCTGGATTCCAGGCTGGTGGCCCAGCGTGTTATGAAGAAAGAAAAACCGGGAAAGGTGGTGCACTTCAGCGACCTGGTGAAGGGACCCACCTCCGAGGGCAGGGAGAAGCACATCCCGAGTATTGAAATGATCAAGGGCCAGGGGAAAATGGGCAAGGACCTGGTGGAGATCGTGGTGGGCAGGGAAGTCCCCCATCCCAATACGGTGGAACATTATATCGTCTGGATCCAGGCCTTCGGCGTCAAAAAGGATGGCCACATCCTCGACCTGGGGAGGGGTTTCTTCAAGCCCGGCATAGGCAAGCCGGTGCACGCCTTCGAAATCGACTCATCCGAGTTCAAGCACCTCTTCTCGTTCTGCTACTGCACCCTCCACGGTGTCTGGGAACAGCACCTGGAGCTGTAATGCCCGGTCAGGACGAGGCCGCTACCGTCAAAACCACCTTCGCCGTGGGCGGCATGTCGTGCGCATCCTGTGTCTCCCGCGTTGAAAAGTCGCTGCAGGACCTGCCCGGCGTGGTTTCGGTCAGCGTCAACCTCGCATCCAACAGGGCAGCCGTCGAGCATATAAAGGACGCCGACATCCCCGCTATGCTGCATGCAGTGGCCGACGCCGGCTACAAGGTAGAACTGGTGACGGCGGAAGAGGGCAGGACGGACACGGCCTCCCAGCGCGAGATGTCCCAGCTCAGGACCCAGTTTATATTCTCCTTATGCGTAGCCGCCGTCATCATGGCGCTGAGCATGACAAGCCTGCTCGATTACGCCTGGAAGCCCTACCTGCTGTGGGCGCTGGCCACTCCGGTGCAGTTCTGGGCCGGCCTGCGCTTCTACAAAGGCGCCTGGGGCGCCCTCAAGCACAGGGCAGCGGACATGAACACCCTGATAGCCGTGGGCACCTCGGCGGCCTATTTTTACAGCGTGGCGGTCGTGCTCTTCCCGCATTTCTTCTCCGCGGCGGGTATCGGCCACGGCCTGTATTTCGACACCTCCGCCATGATCATAGCCCTCATCCTGATGGGACGCTTCCTGGAATCGCGTGCTAAAGGCCAGACTTCCGAGGCCATCAGGAAGCTGATAGGCCTGCGTCCCAACACGGCCACGGCCATACGCGACGGAAAGGAACTGGTCCTGCCGGTGGAGGAAGTGGTAGTGGGGGACATATTGCTGGTGAAACCAGGGGAGAAGGTGCCGGTGGACGGCATCGTCAGCGAGGGCTACTCCGCCGTGGACGAGTCAATGCTGACCGGCGAGAGCATGCCTGTTGAGAAAAAGGCGGGGGACAGCGTGACCGGCGCCACGATCAACATGACAGGCAGCTTCAGGTTCAGGGCCACCAGGGTCGGCAGGGACACGGTGCTGGCACAGATAATCAGGCTGGTGGACGAGGCGCAGGGAAGCAAGGCGCCCATACAGAGGCTGGCCGACATCATCGCCGGCTATTTTGTCCCCGCGGTCATCGCCATCGCCGTCGCCACATTTTTTATCTGGCTGATAGCCGGACCACAGCCCTCTTTCACCTACGCCCTGCTCAATTTCGTGGCCGTGCTGATCATAGCCTGCCCCTGCGCGCTGGGACTGGCCACGCCCACCGCCATCATAGTGGGCACGGGCAAGGGGGCTGAATACGGCATACTCATCAGGAACGGTGAGGCTCTGGAGCGCACGCACAAAATAACCACGGTCATGCTGGATAAGACCGGCACCCTCACCCTGGGCAAGCCACGGCTGACAGACGTGACCGCCATACCTCCTTTTTCAGAGGAAGAGGTGCTGCGGCTGGCGGCAGCGGCGGAGCGCAACTCGGAGCATCCCCTGGCCCGGTCCATCGTCAAATCAGCTGAAGAAAGGGGCATAGATATTCCGAAGGCCGATGCTTTCCAGGCCCTGCCCGGCCTGGGTATCAAGGCCGTGATCGAGGGCCGTGCTGTTCTGATCGGCAACAGCGCGCTGATGCTGGATAACGGCGTTGCAACGGGTGGGGCGGACAAAATAGCCGAAGGCCTGTGGAACGAGGGGAAAACGGTGCTCTTCCTGGGCGTTGATAAGAAACTGCTTGGCATGTTCGCCCTGTCGGACACGCTCAAGCCCGAAGCGGCGGCGGCCGTTTCCGCCATGAAGCAACTGGGGTTGAGCGTGGTCATGCTCACGGGCGACAACGTGCGTTCCGCCAACCTGATCGCCGGCCAGGCCGGTATCGACACGGCCATCGCGGGCGTGCTGCCTGAAAACAAGTCGTCCGAGGTGATAAAATTACAGCAGGCCGGCCAGGTAGTGGCCATGGTCGGGGACGGCATAAACGATGCGCCGGCGCTGGCCCAGGCTGATATCGGTATAGCCATAGGTACAGGTACGGACGTGGCAGTTGAAACGGGGGACATTACGCTGATGAGGGGGGACCTGGGCGGCATAGTCACAGCCATCTCCCTGAGTAAACGCACCATGCGCACCATCAAGCAGAACCTGTTCTGGGCATTTGCCTACAATGTTATTTTAATCCCGGTGGCGGCCGGCATACTCTATCCCTTCTTTTCAGCCGGGAACGTACCGCCCGGTCTGCAGTTCATATTCGGACAGTACGGTTTCCTCAACCCCATGCTGGCCGCCCTGGCCATGGCAGCCAGTTCCGTTACCGTAATATCCAACTCGCTGAGGCTGAAGGGGTTCAAACCGGTGGAACTGTCACCGGCGCGATGATGACTTAGATCACATATAATGGTAACAACAGTCTGGTAACATGCGTTCAGCGCGGTTACAAACATGCAAATAAAGGGAGGCGGAATTGAAAAAACCTGAAATCATAGCACTTCTCAACAAGGACATAGAGGCGGAGCATGCCGCCATCATCCAGTACCTGGCCCACGCCTATGCCATGGGTGAAGGCGAGATGTCATGCGAGATCGAGGCCATAGCGCGCGAGGAGATGCGACACCTCGACTGGCTGGCTGAGACGGTGACCGGGTTGGGAGGCATCCCCAGCTTCACCCGCGGTAAGATGCGACAGGGAGGCAAAGCCGTGGCTGCCTGGATGAAAAACGACGTCCTGGCCGAGCAAGACGCGATCAAGATGTACGGGGAGCACATCGCCGTCATCAAGGACGCCAGGATCAGGAGGTTGCTGGAACGCATACTCTCCGATGAAAAGTCACACCGCGGCGATTTCGAGGGCTTCGTTAAAAAGGCGGGCAAAGAGAAGATGACGGACCTGCGCGGCAAGCGCAGTGACAAGACCACCCGCATGCTCGACTGGGGCATAGAACACGAGTACACCGTGATCCTGCAGTACCTGCTTCACTCTTACATGGCGCCCAGCGAAGAGATGAAAGAGGAGATGCAGGACCAGGCCATCAACGAGATGCAGCACCTGGGTTGGCTGTCGGAAAAATTGGTCGGCAGGGGCGGGCACCCCCGTATAGAACATTCCAGGATCGACCGCTCGAAGACGGCAGGCAAGATGCTGGATGCCGACATCAGGGTGGAGAAAGAGGTCGCGGCAGAGTACGACAAGGCCGCCCGGGAAACAGACGACGTCAAGCTCAAGAAACTGCTGGCCAGGATACGCGACCACGAGATTTACCACGCTAAAGTTTTCACCGACCTGAAAAAGAAGGCCGGGTAATATTAAACTGGAGGTTTGATAATGACATACGAGGCAAAGGATTACGCAGAGCTGCTGGGAATGGAGGGGTTCAGCGACGGGTTGCTGAACACCCACTTCACACTCTACAAGGGCTACGTCACCAATACCAACAAGTTATTCGACACCCTCTCCGGCATGCTCAAGGATGGCAAAGCCGGGACCCCCGAATTTGCCGAACTGAAGCGCAGGCTGGGCTGGGAATTCAACGGCATGCGGCTGCACGAGTACTATTTCGAAAACCTGGGCGGCAAAATAGCGCTCAAGGCGGACGGGAAGCTGGGCAAGCTGCTTGCCGCCAACTTTGGGGGCTATGACACCTGGCTGCAGGACCTCAAGGGCACGGCAACCATGCGCGGCATCGGGTGGACCATACTCTACCAGGATACGATCGAGGGCAAACTTTTCAACCAGTGGGTAAACGAGCATGACACCGGCCACCCGGCCGGTTGCCAGCCGCTGCTGGTGCTGGACGTTTTCGAACATGCCTTTATAACCGACTACGGCCTCAAGCGCGCCGATTATATAGAGGCATTCCTCAAGAATATCAACTGGGCAGCCGTCGAGGCACGTGTCCGCTGAACACGTCCCGGGACACAAATTAATACGCTCTCTGAAGGTAGGTAATATCATGTCCAATTCTCATACCGTTCGTGCAGTTATCCTGTCACTGGTAATCATCCTGGCATGGGGGTTGGCCGGCTGCCAGGCGCCGGCACAGCAACCCCCGCCTGCTACACAACCGGCTCCCATCACCACACCCCCACCGGAGGCAGCTCCCACCGGCGGTGCGGTGGCCTGGGCGGCGGACGGCGTAATAACGCCGGGCGAATACCAGAAGAATAAGTCGTTCGGCGATTTCGAACTCTCATGGACGGCCGATGACCAGTACATTTACATGGGCATGAGGGCAAAGACGCCGGGTTGGGTGGCGGTGGGCTTCGACCCGGGATTGATGATGCAGGATGCCGACATCGTCGAGGGTTACATCAAGGATGGGAATCTGTCCATTGCCGACCAGTACAGCACCGGCCAGTTCGGACCGCACCCTCCCGACACTCAACAGGGCGGGACGGACGATATCCTGGCATCAGGGGGTAAACTGGATAACGGTTATGCAACCATAGAATTCAAGCGCAAATTAGATACGGGCGACAAGTACGACAAGCCGTTACACAGCGGGACGAACAAGATCATCTGGGCCTACGGCAGCGACCCGCAGTTTTTCATCAAACACATGGCACGCGGGTCGGGAGAGATCGACCTTTAACAGGGAAAATCCCAAAATCTAATTGATAACGAGGTGCGATATGGATGCATTTTTTCACTCCGCAACAGCCATGACCATCATCCTGGCTTTCAGCATAACCAATATCGTACTGGGGATACTGGTCTTTTTTACCTGCCGCTGCCTGCCGGGATTTCAATTCTCCCGCGGCCTTATGCATAACAAGACATACCTCAAATTCTATAAATACCACTGTTACCTGTGGCTTTTCTTCCTGGTATCGGTTATGATTCACGCCGTGTTTGCCATCAACTTCGCCAGGTAACCGGAGATATGGATGAGGCTTAAGCATATATTTATGCTGACAATATGTAGCACAGTGACGCTGGCCGCGCTGCTGACAGGCTGCGCCGGCAATGCCGTATCAGATAACAGCGAACTGTCGGCGGTGCAGGTAAAGGAATACCAGGGTGAGCGCCTTTCCGCCATCGGCGATTTCCACGAAAATTCTATCAAGGGCCCTCAGCGGGTGAATAAGGATTCCTACAGGCTGGAGGTCACTGGCCTGGTAGATAAACCGCTCTCTTACACCTATGCCGAAGTCGTGACCGGGCACAAGGGTTACAGCAAGCCGGTCACACTGGACTGCGTGGAGGGCTGGTCTGTCAAAATACTGTGGGAGGGGGCACTTGTCAGCGACCTCATCAACCCGGCCGGCGTACTGCCAGCGGCAAATACCGTCATTTTCCATGCATACGACGGGTACACCACGTCGCTTCCCCTCAAGTACGTACAGGACAAAAACATCATGCTGGCTTATAAGATCAACGGGGTGGAACTGCCGCCCGAGCGGGGGTTCCCCTTCCAGCTGGTTGCCGAGGACAAGTGGGGCTACAAGTGGATCAAGTGGGTGACCAAGATCGAGTTGTCGGACAACCCCGACTATAAAGGGTACTGGGAAAAGGGCGGCTACTCGAACGACGCCAGCCTGGACAAGCCCTTCTTCGACCGGTAAAAGCCGCTCTTCTCCTGACCTGAAAAAATTAACCTTAACTGTATCCCGGTCCTCGTAGTGGGACAATCCCACTTGACAACTAATCCCACCTGCCTTATTATATTGGGGCAACAGTACAGGGGGAACAGATATGGTAATAAAGGATATGGTCTTCAAAAAAATGGCGGATGGCGTCAAGCCTGATGTCAAAAGAAGAGTAGTTCTGCAAGGCATTCAAATACAGGACGGAGTAACATACCATATCTATAAAAACAGCATCGGGCAGATCGTGTTAGACCCCCAGGTAACCATCCCTGCTTCAGAGCTGTGGTTGTTCAATAATCCGGGGGCCCTTGAATCGGTGAGGCAGGGCCTCAAGGATGCTGCACAGGGCAGGGTATCGAAAGTTAAGCTTGATTCTTTATAGGGCCTGCCGTTTTGTTTGAGTTACACTGGACCAAAGAGGCGAAACAAGCCTGTGGCCGGCTTAAAAATGATGCCTCCGGGAAAAAGCAGTATAAAGCAGTAATAAAAACCATCCGATTCATATCGATTGACCCCCGGCATAACAGTCTCCAGACACATGAATTTTCAAGTTTAAAGGGTCCCAATGGAGAGAAGGTCTTTGAGGCATATGCGCAGCAAAGAACACCTGCTGCCTACAGGGTTTTCTGGTATTACGGTCCATCTAAAGGCGCCATCACCATTATTACGATCACGCCCCACCCGTAAAAACGCCTGAACCGTGTGCGTCACGCCTTTTTTACGACGGTCAGCGAAAGGCCGTCAATGGCGGTAACCGTCACCTCGTCCCCTTGCTTAAGCCGGCAACCGGGGCAGGATGACTTCCACAGTTCCCCCTCCACCCTGACCCACACTTCATCCTGCGTAACAGTCTCCACAACACCGGTGCTTCCCACAATGGAATCGGGGTCGGTCACCCCGGAGTATAAAACCGTGGGGTGCCCCACGCGGTACATGATGTAGGAAAACACGGTAAAACCGGCCAGCACGACTGCCACCACCCACGCGGGGACCCTGACACCGAAGGACGGCAGTATCCACAGCAGCAGGGCGGCTATGGCTATCTCTTCGACAAGGGTGCTGATGATGGAGTAAATGGTGTGCCAGCGGCCGGACCTGCGCTTTCTCATGTATTCCCCGGGCGCCGCTTTTTAGTCATCCACTATGGCCACCACCCTGCTCCAGCCAGCGCTTCCCCCGGTCAACTTTATCGGGAAGCAGGCTACCTTGAACCCGGTGGGTCTGGGCAGCTTGTCCAGATTGGCCAGCTTCTCGATGTGGCAGTATTCCTTCTTTATGCCGGCCTTGTGGGCAGGCCAGACCATAACCAGTTCCTGCGATTTTTCCACTTCCTCTTTAACAGAGGGGAATGGGCGGTCCCAGCTCCATGCATCGGTTCCCATGACGCGGCTGCCCTGTTCAATCAGCCAGAGGGTGGACTCCTCAGTCATACCGCAACCGGCCGAAAAATATTCCTGCGTGCCCCACAGCTTGTCAACACCAGTCTGGATCATAACTATGTCCCAGGGCTTTATGGTATAGCTGATCTTTTTAAGGGCCGCTTTGAGATCGTCAATGCTGATACCGGAGCCCTGCGGCTTGTGCCGCATGTCCAGCACCACCCCGTCATGGAAGAACCAGTCGAGCGGCATCTCATCTATAGGCTTCGCCCTTTTGCCTTCCGACGTGGGCGAAAAATGCCAGGGTGCATCTACATGGGTTCCGGAGTGTGCCGTCAGGGATACCGCGTCATCGGCCCACCCCAGCCCATCAGCCAGGTTTTCCTTTTTACCTCCCATGAACATCTCTATAGCAGGCAGGCCCAGCTCGTGCGCCCTGTGCTCGACCTTTACCGGGATGGGTTCGCTGGGGCTATCCTCGGTGGGCACGCTTAAATCGTAAATCCTGGTCATCTCGCTGCTCCTTTTAGGTTATCACGGGTGATTATGTCACAAAGCTGATTAAGGGTAAAGCTCCGCATGTATGAACGGCTTTGTTAAATGATATAATCTCGCTGAGGGCAACAGGAGAGCCACACGAACGTGCCAGATATCGAAGCCACCGGGAAGCGCATCGCTGAACTGCGGGACCGGGTCAACTACCATAACCACCGCTACCACGTGCTCGACAGCCCCGAGATCAGCGATGCCGAATATGACGCCCTCATGGCCGAACTGAGGAAGCTCGAGGAAGCGCATCCAGCCCTTATCACCCCCGATTCCCCCACGCAGCGTGTCGGTGCGGAACCTGTCAGCGCCTTCGGCATTGTCGTGCATCCGCGGCCGCTGCTCAGCCTGGCCAATGCCTTCTCGGATGAGGAGATCGACGCCTGGCACAAGCGCATAAGCGGCCTGGTCCCGGGACAGGATATGGACTTTGTCTGCGAGCTGAAGATAGACGGACTGGCGGTGGCGCTCACCTATGAGAAAGGGTCACTGGTAACCGGGGCTACGCGCGGAAACGGGTACCAGGGAGAGAACATTACACAGAATTTAAGGACAATCAAAAGCATCCCGTTGGCGGTGCCCCCGGCTGCGCCTGTAAAATTCGAGGTAAGGGGAGAGGCCTACCTTCCCAAAAAAGGGCTTTCTAAGCTAAACGAGGAGCGTGCGTCGGAGGGACAGCCGCTCTTCGCCAACCCGCGCAACGCGGCTGCGGGTTCGGTGAGGCAGCTCGACCCACGCATAACGGCGCGCCGACCGCTGGATATATTTATCTACTCCCTGGGATGGGCGGAAGGGATGCAGGCGCCACCCACGCACTGGGAAACCGTGCAGTACCTCAAATCGCTGGGCTTCAAGATAAACCCCCACATGGCGCGCTGCAAAGACCTGGATGAAGTCAAGGCCTATTGCCATGGCTGGGCGGAGCGCCGGGAAGAATTGCCTTATGATATCGACGGCGTCGTGATCAAGGTCAACTCCATTGCGCTGCAGGAAGAGCTCGGCTTTGTCGGGCACGACCCGCGCTGGGCCATAGCCTATAAATTCCCCGCCGTGCAGGGGACCACCCGTCTGCTGGACATCGGCATCAACGTGGGCAGGACCGGCAGCATCAACCCTTACGCTATACTTGAACCCGTCAATATCGGGGGGGTGACCATTGAGAGGGCGGCGCTGCACAACGAGGATGATATCCACCGCAAGGACATCCGTATCGGGGACTGGGTGCTGGTCCAGCGAGCCGGCGAAGTGATCCCGGAGATTGTGGGGCCGGTGGTCAGCCGCCGCACGGGCGGCGAAAAGATCTTCCACATGCCAGCGGCCTGCCCGGTTTGCCATGCCGAGGTCATCAGGGCGGAGGGAGAGGCCATGCACCGCTGCACCAATACAGCCTGCCCCGCACAGGCCCTGGAATCCATCATTCATTTTGCATCCAAAGGCGCCATGGATATCGACGGTGTCGGTGAAAAGCTGTGCCGCAGCCTGTTTGATAAAGGGCTGGTCAAAGACTCCGGCGACCTGTACGGCCTTAACCGTGACGCACTGCTGGGGCTGGAAAGGATGGGGGAAAAGAGCGCGGCCAACGTGCTAGCCTCCCTCGAAAAAAGCAAGGACAGGCCCCTCGCGCGGCTGATCTTCGCCCTTGGCATACCCAATATAGGCGAGGAGACGGGCTCGGTACTGGCGCAGCATTTCATCAGCGTGGATGCCCTTTGCAGGGCAGGCCGTGAAGAGCTGATGGGCATACCGTCCATCGGGCCCAAGGTGTCCGACGGCATACTGGCCTTCTTCCGCCAGCCGCAGAACACGAATATCATAGAAAAGCTCCGCAGGGCCGGGGTAAAGATGGAATCGTCCGAAGCCGTGCGCCGTGATCTGCCGTTCTCAGGGATGGAATTCGTCATCACCGGAAGGCTGGCGGCGTCGGGCAGGCAGGAGCTGGAGGCCAGCATCAGGACGCTCGGCGGCAAAGCCGGCTCCGACGTGACAAAGAAAACCAGCTACCTGGTAGTGGGCGCCGACCCGGGCTCCAAGCTGGCGCGGGCGCAATCACTGGGCACCAGGATACTCGCTGAAAATGAATTCCTGCAGATGTTGAAGGAGGCTGAAGCAGGGCTAAAATAGCCCGGCATCGACCATGAAGATAATCGTTGGACTGGGCAACCCGGGCAGCCATTACCGGCTCAACCGGCACAACATCGGCTTCCGCTGCATAGACCACATCGCCGATAAATTCTCCATACCCATCAAGAAACGGCTCTGCAACTCTGATACGGGGCAGGGTAATATAGACGGTTGCGAGGTACTCTTAGCCAGGCCCAGGACCTACGTCAACCTGAGCGGCGACGCTGTCGCCTGCCTGCTTGATAAATTTCACGTCAAACCCGGGGAGCTGATAGTAATACACGACGATCTTGACCTGCCTGCGGGCAGGATAAGGCTGAGGATGGGCGGCGGGTCGGGCGGCCACCGCGGCATAAAGTCGATCATCGATTGCATAGGCAGCCCTGACTTCAACCGCGTCAGGATAGGTATATCCAGGCCGGGCAACAAGGGCAGCAGCTACGCGGACGAAGATGAAATAGTGGAATACGTGCTGGGTAATTTCCCGCCGGAAGAAAAGGAGGTCATTCAAACTGCTGTGGCCAGTGTTGCCGAGGCGGTCGAGTGCATACTGAAAGACGGCATGGAAACCGCTATGAACAAGTTCAATAAGCGCGGGGCGGGGCGAAACCAGCAGGACTCTTAACACTGTATGGGATATAATGTAGTGCGAAAATCCCGGTCTGAGGACTAAGCAACCAATCAACCCCGACAAGGAGGACAATTTTACATGTTTACAAAAGGACTTTACTTATTCCTGGTTATCGCATTGTCAGTGATGCTCGCCCCGGTGTTCGGCTGTGCCGCCCCGGCCGGCGACGAAGTGCAAACAAAGGCCGCCGTAGAAAAAATCCGGGTAGCCGCACAGGCTGAGCTGGATAAGCTGGATGCCGATCTGGCGGATGCCGCCATAAAGCTTACGGGTACCGGTTTAAGCGGTGACGGGGCCAGGCAGATACTCAACGGGTTATGCACCAAATATCCCTACCTGGTTGACTGCAGCACGGTTGATACCACCGGTAAGGTAGTCACGATGGCCCCTGATGCCAACCGCCGTTATGAAGGCTCAAATATTAATACACAGGGTGTAAAGTCCCCCGTGCTCAGCCCGTATTTGATGACAGTTGAGGGCGTAGCGGCAGTTTCGCTGATGAGGCCCGTCCTTGATGGGGAAGGCAAGCAGATCGGCATCATAGACGCCCTGTTCACACCTGAAGCCCTGCTTACCGGCATCGTTGCACCCGTGCTCGAAGCGAGCGGCCTTGCCATGAATGTCTTACAGACCGACGGCATGACCATCTTTGATCTGCCGAAAAGTGATACAGGGAAGAATCTTCTGACAGACGCTGAATATAAGCCATACACTGACCTGTTAGCTCTTGGCTCCAGGTTCGCAGCTGAGGAATCCGGGAGCGGCACATATACATTCCCCAGCCACGAGACGGCGGCGCCGTCAAAAAAGCTGGCTGTCTGGGAAAGCGTCAAGCTGCATGGAACAGCCTGGCGGATGATAGCCGTGCTTGACACTATTAATTAGCTTGTTGCTGGTTATACATAGATCCTGGTTGAACTGTCACAATTACTTGTTTCAACCGCCCTGTCACCATGCATCGTGCGCCACTCTAATATATTCCCACGGCCACAGCGTCAGGGAAAGCGTCAGCACTTGCAGCCCTTGCGGAGGAGTGCTGACAATTGTAAAGCGGCCACTTATCTTACACACAGGGGGTCACTGGTTCAAATCCAGTATCGCCCACCATCCAAAACCACCACACACCAGGCATGCCCTAACGGACACCCCACTACGCTACACCACACTCCGCCACAGCCTGCACCACCGCTGGGGAGCGTCACGGGGAGCGGCAAACCGGAAGATGGTACCCGATGAGATAGGGTTGGATAGGAAAGAAGCCCGACGGCCGCACCTGACAATTTATGATTCGGCGGCCAACTTGTCACCCACATCGTCACCCCGAATTCGTATCTGAGGGTGACGTTGGTGACAATGGTGACATTGTTTCGGGGGGTATATTGACAATGTGGGGAGTGGGGGATACACTTCGTATGTAGACATAATATAAATTGGGTATTTGGGTATTATTGCATTCGGATGGGAGGCAAACGGCAAAATGCGGGCATTGGATGCTGTGGCAATTGTAGTGGTGATTGTCCTTGTGTTTGCTGTAACGTAATTGTGATTGAAGAGGCTTATACCAGTGAAAAATGAGATCATTGGGGGCAAGCTGTCTTTAGGCTTGCTCATATTGATCTTCGTGCTTCTGGCTATCGGAATCCTCGTTGTCGGGCACCTCTTTTACAGTCACTATGTAAATAGCCAAAGGACTCAAGTCGAACGCGAGCTTTCAGCCATTGCAGACCTCAAAGCCGGGGATCTGGTGCAATGGAGAAAAGAGCGGATAGGGGACGCCAATCAATTATTCGGTAATACTGCCTTCTCCAGCCTGGTGCAACGCTATTTCGATCATCCCGACGATATGGTGGCCCAGGATCAGTTGAAGTCATGGTTGGCTGCATTTCAAGCAAACTATCAGTATGCAAGCGTATTCCTGCTGGACACCCAGGGTGCCGGGCGGGTTTTTATTCCTGATACAGGCGAGCCGGTTCCCCGACACATACCGCAGGATGCTCAAATGGTCCTGCAATCGGGCAAAGTAACTATTTTAGATCTGGAACGGGACGAAGATACTCCGCAGCCACACATGGTCGTTCTCATTCCCATCTTCAGGCAAAATGACATCAATCTTCCCCTGGGCGTCGTAGTTATGCGTATTGACCCTTACCAGTACCTGTATCCACTTATAAGCCGCTGGCCAACGCCCAGCAAAACTGCTGAGACACTTCTTGTACGCCGGGACGGCAATGAAGTTCTGTTTCTTAACGACCTTAAGTTTCAGGAAGATACGGCTCTCAAACTGCATTCCACCCTGGAAAACACACAAATGGCTGCTGTTCAGGCCGTCATGGGAAAAGAGGGAATTATCGAAGCTCTGGATTACCGCGGCGTAGAGACGATTGCAGATGTACGCCATATTCCCGATTCCCCCTGGTTTATGGTGGCCCGCATAGACACCTCGGAGGTTTATGCACCCCTTACACAGATGCTGTGGGTGGTTATAGCCCTTGTTGGTGCGCTGTTGATAGGGACCGGCGCCGGTGTGGGCCTCGTCTGGAGGCGGCAAAGCGTCCTCGTTTATAAGGAGAGGGCCGAGACTGCGGAGGCACTTAGTCAGAGTGAGACACGTTATCGGGATCTATTTGAAAATGCCAGCCTGGCGATTTCCATATCTACATTAGAACGTAAATTACGTTACGTTAATCCCAAGTTTGCCAGTATGTTCGGCTATGGGTCTCCGGAAGAAGTCATGGCTTCGGTCAAAGATACAGCTGCCGATCTATTCGCTGATCCTCATCAGCGCGAGGAAATCGTCCGGCTTAAGCAAGCTAATCCAGACTTAAACAAATTTGAAATTCTTTACCGGCGCAAGGATGGCAGCGCCTTTTCGGGTAGCCTGACGGTTCGTATGTTAACTCATTCAGATGGCTCATCTGTCTTCGAAAGCTTTATCGAGGATATTACCTCGCGTAAGCAGGCGGAGGAAGCTTTGCGGGAGAGCGAGGAGCTGTTTCGGGTTGCGCAGGAAATATCTCCCGACGGATTCACTATTCTTCATCCCTTGCGAAATGAAAAAGGTGAGATTATTGACTTTACATGGGTTTACGAAAATAAGACAATCGCACGTATTAACGGGACAGATCCGGAAGAAGTAAAAGGCAAGCGGATGCTCGACTTATTTCCAACTCATAAAGGCACATCTGTATTTGAAGCATATGTCAATGCGTCCAATTCTGGAGAGCCGCAGATAATAGGAGAGGTATATGTTGGAGAGATCGTTTCAAGGCCGACATGGTTACGTATGGTGATTGTATCGATAGGTGAAGATATTGCAATTCTTGCACAAGACATCACCGACCGAAAACAGTCGGAGAACGACCTGAGGGAGAGCGAATTCAACCTGCGGGGATCCCAGAAAATCGCGCACATTGGACATTGGATTTTGAATCTGCGGACGAATAAGTATACCTGGTCCGAAGAGGCGTTTAGAATTATTGGGGTAGAACCAGGCGAATTTAAGGGGGACCTGAGTCAAGCCTGGCGGCACGCAGTCCACCCCGAAGACCTGGATCGCTTGGTAGCTGCAAACAGTATGTTGAAAAGCAATCAGCGGCTTACGAATGTTGAATATCGGGTAGTTAGACCGGATGGATCTATCCGGCATGTCATCGCTATAGCGGGAGATAATATCACTGATAACGACGGAAACATTATCCAGCTTACCGGCGTTATACAAGACATCACTGAGCGCAAGCTGGCTGAAGAAAAACTTGAAAAAAGCTATGAATCCCTTAAGAAGACCCTGAATGACGCCATCAATACTATGGTCAAGATTGTGGAACTGAGGGACCCCTACACGGCAGGACACCAGCAGAAAGTGGCCGAACTGTCAATTGCCATAGCCGGGGAAATGAAGCTGGACGATACCCGCCTAAATCAGCTCCATACAGCGGCGCTGATACATGATATCGGTAAAATGTATGTTCCCTCCGATATCCTCAGTAAACCCGGGAAACTTGCTGATATCGAATTGGGCTTGATAAAAACTCATTCCCGAAGCGGCTACGATATTGTCAAAAGTATGGATTTTCCTGGTATTGTTGCGGTTGCCGTCTTACAGCATCATGAAAGGTTGGATGGTTCGGGGTATCCTGATCAACTAAAAGGTGAGGAGACTCTTTTGGAAGCTAAAATACTGGCCGTAGCCGACGTGGTTGAGGCTATGAGCTCGCATCGTCCTTACCGCCCAGCCCTGGGTATCGATAAGGCACTTGAGGAAATATCGAAGAACAGGGGCAAGCTTTATGATCCTGACGTTGTTAATACCTGCGTGGATCTCTTCAAAAGCGGCAGGTTCCAGTTTAAATAGCGAACTTGTCACCGCCGTTTTGCTTTGCGGTGTAAAGCAGCTTGTCCGAGCACTTGAGCAGCTCTTCCATATTTTCACCGTCTTCCGGGTAGATGGCTATACCTATGCTGATGGTAACTTTGAGGCTGTGCCCATCGCTTATAAAGGGCTGCCTGAAATCCTTTAGTATTTTCTCCGCGACAATGATAGCAGCATCTTTGTCGTCAACTTCCCATAAAAGCAGCACAAACTCGTCTCCGCCCATGCGGGCGACCGTGTCACTTTTACGCAGGGCGCCTGTCAACCGTCCGGCAACGGCTATCAACACCCTGTCCCCAATATCGTGGCCCAGAGTGTCGTTTACATACTTGAATAAATCAAGGTCAAGGGTCATGACTGCTATTTTCTTCTTATTACGCTGTGCATTGGCCATTGCTATGCCAAAACGGTCATACAGCAATGCCCTGTTCGCTAAGCCGGTCAGGCCATCATGTGTTGCCAGTTCCATCAATTTTTGTTCCAGTTGCTTGCGCTCGGTATGATCGCGCCCCACGCTACGGAATCCAATGGGCCTGCCCTGCTCGTTCTTGATAACGGAAATCGAGACCTCAGCATATCCGACAAAACCATCTTTGCGAATGACTTTAAAGGTAAATCCCATGTATGGTTCCCCGGTTTTATATACCTTGTTGTATGCCTCGAAAATGGCCTTTACCACATCTTCTCCTGGTGCGATAATAGTAAAGTTCCGCCCTATCAATTCCTCCACGGTATAGCCAAGGTTTCGGCAGGTTGCATCGTTAACTAATGTGAAGTTGCCGGCCAGGTCAACCTTGAAATAAGAATCGTGCATCTGCTCCAGGATGTTGCGGTATCTCTCCTCCGACCCGGCAAGCGCTTCCTCTGCCTTCTTGCGCTCTGTGATGTCGCTCGCGGTTCCCTCGAAACCTATGACTATGCCTGCTTGGTCCCTTAAGGGAACGGCACTTGAAGTATGCCATCGCCAGGATCCGTCCATGTGCCGCACGCGGTAATCAATACCCTCTTGCCGTTGTCCCGTCTCGATTACTTTTTGCAGCCATACCATACACTCTGGAACGTCATCAGGATGGACAAATGGCTGAAAGGGATTTCCTGCTACCTGGTTTACCGGATGGCCGAGCAACGTGGTCCAGGAGGGGGACACGAAGGTGAATACACCTTCCGGGGTGAGCGTATAGATTATGTCGTGGCTGTTCTCTACAAGCAGACGGAATTTCTCCTCGGACAGGGCAAGGGCTTCCTCCGCACTCTTGCGCTCGGTGATGTCGCTGACGCTGCCAATAAGTGCAAGAGGCTGCCCCCTCTCATCTCTCATGACGGTGTAGCGGTCCTGAAACCACCTGTAATGGCCCTGTTTGTGCTTGAAACGATATTCCATTTGATATGGTTTACTGTCAGGATTGGCCATGGATTTGGCTATCACGCTTTTGACTTCAGCAACATCGTTCGGATGCATTAAATTTTCCACGGTTTCAAGGGGCAAGGCGTTCATCTCGTCCGGGGCATAGCCGGAAATCCGGGCGAATGAGGGGCTAAAATAATCATAGGCGTCGGTCAGTAGATTGCGTTTATAAGCTGCGTCTATCGAATTTGCCAGAACTTCCCTCAACCGTTCCTCGCTCTTCTTCTGAGCCTCCTCAATATTCTTGCGCTCGGTTACATCGGAAATAATGCCAGCTATTCGAGATGGTTCCCCATGCGCGTCCCTAATAAGAGTTTTACGATCGAGAATCCACCGTACTGTACCGTCCGGATGAACGATCCGGTATTCGAGTTCAATATGGCCGTCCCGTTTAAGTGCCTCGTCCGAAGCACGGGCGGCGGCTTGGTCCTCGGGATAAACGGCCTCTATCCAGAAGGCTGGGTTATTTATCATCTCCTCTAACGGCCGACCGTAGATATGCGCCATGAGCGGGCTCAGAAACTCGTATTGTCCCGTTAGATCGGCAGACCAGACCGCATCCTGCACGTTTTCTAACACGTAGCGTACCCGTTCTTCACTCTCCCTCAGCGCGTCCTCCGCCTGCTTGCCCCTGCTTATATCCGCAGATGACCTAACCCTTTCCTTTTTTAAAGGCTGTTTTTTATTGACCACCCGGGTCTCTCCTTTGTTTAAGCATATCCTTTACCCGCCTTTACCTCTATACCCCGGCAGAAAGGACCGGTACAACCGCAACCACGCCTTTACGACCCCTCACACCCGACATTTTAATCCTTTTCAGGGAATATTGATAGCGCATTGCTAAGATACGATTGAATTGCAGTCGTCCGCGGCTGTCACTCCGACCCGCTGATTCTTTTCCGACCCTGACAAAACCCCCTTTTTTAATAAGCACTAATGTACTATTATGGTAGGCAATGACTATAAGAAAGAATAATTGGCCAAACCACAAGCACGGATTTGTTCCCGTTCTATGAATTTAAAATCAGCCCTCGGTCTCCTAGACAGCTGCTACGTTCAATGGACACGTTTGCGCCTCTGTGCTGCCGTCGAAAAAGGACCAGACTGTCCGCGGAGGTGCCCTACATCATGTCATCATTTTTTATACATGGGTGGATAGCCATGAAATTCACTGGGTTCACCTTCATATAGAAAGACATCCTCAATTTTCACATTAAATAGATTGGCGATACGGAAAGCAAGCGGCAGGGAAGGATCGTATTTACCATTTTCGATGGAGACGACAGTCTGCCTGGTAACGCGTAGTTGATCGGCCAGCGCCTCCTGTGTGAGGTCGTGCATGGCACGGAATACCTTTAGCTTGTTTTTCATGTGTTAAACCCTATAGCTTCCGGCTGAAATAGGCGTAAAAACAAAGACGCAATAATAATGCAGCACAGATACAATAGCCCATGATTGCACCAAAAAATACAATGTTTTCCGGCAACTGACTGCGGAACAGGGCTATGCCCAATGAGGCGAGTGCCGCCACAATAAGCATGATATTGAAAGAAGCCGAGGCGGCTTTCCCATCGATTTGCGAGATTCTTTCATCCCGTACTATCTCTTTGTTGCTGTGTTCCAGGATAAACGCAAGTATAATGGCTGCTATAACAGCCGCCAGCGCAATTATGGCGGTATCAGTAGCAATGGCAATTCCCACGGCAATGACCAGCCCGCCTGCTATTAGCGCCCTATAAATACGAAATTTACCTGTGTGCATCCCGATGCCTCCTGCATAGTTTAATATACTTATAGTATAGTATACTATACATTTTGTCAACAATTTTATGAGGACGAAAATAAACCTTTTGCACAAGGTTGCTTAAATATAGCAGCCTGCCAAAGCATTTATCGTGTGATCATCTCAGTCCGTACTAATCATCGCCGCATCTGAGGTGAAAGACAACTGATTGCGGTAGATACGATGGCAAGGATAAGCAGGCTGACCACGCCTTGATCACTCGATACGCTAAGAGATAGTACCGGGGGGATAAAGAATAAATCGAAAGCGAGCACGCTT
>Ga0247841_10001139_pt1 | contig 62809 bp, 60 predicted proteins | sample LaCruzMarch2015__2_FD_192410 | JGI IMG/M metagenome (GOLD analysis project Ga0247841, IMG submission 192410) | Freshwater microbial communities from meromictic Lake La Cruz, Castile-La Mancha, Spain - LaCruzMarch2015_18m | ecosystem: Environmental > Aquatic > Freshwater > Lake | place: Spain...
CAACAAGCAGAGGTTATCTTACATGCAGCATTGGATCCTAATATTGCCAGCAAGGCAAAAAGAGGTGAATTTGTCAAGTTATTTGACCACTTTAAGTTACTACACACTATGATAAATTGAGCGAAATTATTAATTAAATTTACAAAACAGAAATAGGACGCGGATTAAACGGATTTTCGCGGATTTTTCTTTATTTATTTCGATCCGCGCAAATCCGCCTGATCCGCATTCCATTTCCCAATCTTCCAATCCTTCTGCCTTCATTTTTCTCTCCGTGTCTCCGTGTTTTCCGTGGTTATTTTCTTTTTGTTTCCATAAGTGAAAAACGTTGAAATACTATGTCAAAATGGCATTTTTTTTTAACGATTACCTTTCAGAAGCTCATCAAGCTTCTTTTTATACCTTGAACTATTGGCTGGACTTAGTTTGATTGCGGACTGATAGTAGGATGTGGCTTTATCCTCGAATCCTTGAGACTGATATATTTGAGCGAGATTATAATAAGCTTCTGACGCCATAGGATCAATGGTAAGTGCCTTCTGAAGATTATTTATCGCTTCGTCAACTTTGTTTTCTTTATAAAGGCTAAGACCAAGACCTTCATAAGCTGGCGTAAATGATGTATCAATGGATATTGCTTTATTGAAATACTTCTGAGCTTCAATTGGCATATCCTTGTAATCATAAGCAACTCCAAGATTATACCAGAATGATGACCGATTTGTTACTCGTTGCTCATCAAAGTTGCTCATATCTGGGAATTCACGGAGCTTAAAACGAAACATCATCTTCCAGTTTGAAAGTGATGTGTCAATATATATACTTCTTGGAACGGAGAATTCTAATATTGGATGGTTATCGCTGTTGATGCGCGAACCAGCAGTAAACCTTGTAACTGCGTCCTCATCCAGTAGATAACTACTCAATAATGCCAGTGGTTCTCTTACACTTAATCTTTGTAAATCTTCATTAACACCGGGGATATTGTAGTTCTTTGCAAGTTGAAGATAGTCTATTTTGAGTTCTTCGAGACTTCCGATCATGAGAATATCCCCGATTGTGCTGAACCATACGGTGACATGAGGAAATTCCGATCTGAAAGTGTTGACAACGGTTTTCACATCTTCTGGGAACATATAATAAATATGCGACCATTGGCACATATATCCACCGGGATTCAAACGCTGTTTGCAGATACGATAGAAGTCTGAAGAAAACAAATTAGCGATTCCAGCTAACCAGATATTAGAAGGCTCAGAGATTATGGCATCATATTTTCGTCCAGTGGAAGCGAGGAAATTCCTCCCATCGTTTACTATCATATTGACACGAGGGTCTTTCAGAACATTCCTGTTTACATTATTAAAGAATTCTGATGCTTCTACAACTGATGGCTCTATCTCTACACAATCTATTTTCTCTATGGATTCGTGTTGAGCAACAGCACTTAACGTTACTCCGCTACCAAGCCCTATGACTAAAGCTGATTTTGGCTCTTTGCTTAATAGAAGCGGTAGATGACCGAGTAGTAACTGCGTGTACATATCGCCTGTGTTAGATGCATCAACTTTACCATCAACCGCCATTACTCTCGTTCCACTCTCTCGTTCTCTCACAGTTATGGTTGCATTTGTACCCTCCTTATAATAGAGCATTTTATCCCCTAGACCTAAGATATTCGTTTTTCTCTCGTCACCCTTTAATTTAGCGTACATCGGGGCATAGACAGCGGAGCCACTGCTTATAGCCATTTCGTTCCACGAGGGTATTGTAACGATACATACAACACAAATGGACGCAGATACGAAAGATGCAGTAAGTCTGTATGCAATTCTGGGATACTGATTGACAAGAATAACTGCACACCCGGCTATGGTATTAAGAATACCAGCAAGAATGATGCTGTGCTGAATACCAATTGTTGGAATAAGGACAAATCCTGCCAGAAATGACCCGCCGATATTGCCAAGCGTATTGACGGAGTATATCGTTCCGACCCTTTTTCCCAATTCTCTGTAATTACGGGTGCATATCTGTGTTACCATAGGAAATAACGAACCAAGCAGAATAGTAGGAACAATCATCATAAGCGAACAGACGAAGAATTTAATGATTTCTAAAATAGCATGGTTTCGCACAAAAGCATCAAATAGATTAACGAAATAAAGCGGCATCCATTGAAATAAAGGTAACATCAGGATAGATATAATACCGATAATTAATTCAATCACAGCGAACCAGACGAGATTAGCAGTTTTGAATTTACTTACAAAGCTAAAAATGAAACTGCCGATAGCTATTCCCAAAAGGAATGTCGCCAGCATTATACTGAAAGCATAAGTCGAGCTTCCTATAATCATGACGAGAACTCTTGCCCATGCGACCTCGTAAACCATAGCGGCAAAACCCGATAGCCCGAATCCTATCATGAGCGTTATTAAGGCTGTTTTCTGTCTTTTTGATATGACTATATTTTCAGGAATTGCAGTTCCTTTTTCAGGCTTTTCCTTCTTCTTTATTTTTTTGACTTTTTCCTCTGACGACAAAGCTAGAGACTTTAACTTTTTGCGGTCTATCAACAGACATACAATTGCAGCGCCTAGATTACCAATAACAGCGATGGCAATTGTGTAGTATATACCAAGAAATGCAATCATAAAGAATCCCGAAAGTATCGTTCCCACAAAAGCACCAAAAGTATTTACAGAATAAATTCGACCAACACCATGACCGACATTTTCATTTTGCTCTACATAGAACCTGCTAAAAATTGGTAAGGTTGCACCCATAAGCGTGGTGGGTATTAATAACACAAAGAAACATAGAATGAACCTGAGCAGATTTAATGGGTAGAAGGACAGCTCGAAATTTCTTTGAATGGGAATATATATATTTCCAAGAAGGCTAATGATAAATGGAATAAAAAAACAATAAATACCAATGCCGATCTCCAGCAGTGCATAAGATTTTAATGCACGTTTTAGCTTATCAGCATATTTAGCAGACAGATAGCTACCCAGCGCCAGACCTGCCATGTAAGCTGTTAAAACAGTCGAGTTAGCAAAGACTGTATTGCCAAAGACAAGCCCTAGCAATCGAGTCCAGATAACTTCATATATAAGACCGCTCATACCCGACACGAAAAAGCATAATAAAACGATCTCTCGTGTCCAATTTTTTCTTGTATTAATTTGTTCCATATAAGTTCTAAAAGAGTAGTTGGTTTTTAGATGATTTTCGAGAGAAAACTTAATCTTGCTATTTGTTTAAACCATAGAGAATCCTTGCCCGATCAATTTTGAGTTCAGCTTTTATATTCTTTAAGCTTTCTAGGAAAGTAATCGAATCTTTTGGTTGGAAATGTTCATGATCCTTTTCGGCAAGGAAACTAACGGGCTTCAGCCGTTGGAGGACATGTCCTTTTAATTGCCTCTCCAATTCTATATTAAAAGTAGGCGGTAGTTTTGACGCAAGCTAAAATAAAACTTGCCCTGAAACTACCAAAACAGGTTAGCAGTCTTCGCCAATGTTATAGGACAGTTTGTCTGTAGACAGCACCGTTCCTTCCCCTCAGAACTTTTAACCATCTACCGCAGAGTTCGGAACTAGACTGAATATCCCGAAGTGCCTATAAAGCTTTCGCTATTTGCCCCTAACGTAGTCTCAGTTGAGACTTAGGCTAGTCAACAAGAGTTGCGTCTAAGTTTCAACGCAAGCCCCCGCATTTATGCGTGGGGTTATTGACTATGTTCTGCTTGTGATATATGAACTAGAAAATCAGCCATTTCACCTCTCGAAGATCAGCAAGCTACTTGGATGCAATATATCCCATTTATTGTTATATATTTTTGGAATATAAGAAAAATCTAATAATGGGTCTTCGTCTCTATTTTGCAGATCATACTCAATATCTAATAACCTATCCATTAGTTTATCATCATATTTTGTATTATTAAGCAATATTATTACTTTCCACTCGTAGGTATCTTTTTGCACATAGATAGACACAACTTCATCAATCAGTTTAAAGGCATTAATAATATTATTTTTCAGTTCTTCTTTATTATTTTCCACATCCTGAACCGTAACCAAACCATCTATTAAATCAGAACGCAGAAAAGAATCTAATTTTAACATTTAGTCTCCTTGACAAAAGGTAATTCTAATCCATTTATTACTTCCTGATCAGCATTATACAACAATTTCCAAATTTTTCAAGTCCTATTTATTTCCTGCCCCAACCTGAGACAATAGCCACTCCCAACATAATACCAAGAATAGTGCTTATATAAGGATTGGCAGTACATGGTCAGACAAATCCTTTTAAGAATCGTTTTGATAAAAGATTAAATAAGAAACCTAAAAGACCTCCGATGATGCCTCCGATTACCATTTTAACGATCATTAATTATACCTCCATTATTGATTTGTATAAATTTTATCACAAACTATCGTTATTGCCAAGAGACTTTCTCGTAAATCAATTGACAGGAAAACTCATAAAATGATATAATCTTTATGTAATCGTTAAAAAAATAGGTTTTATCGTAACAATACAATTAAGGAGCAAAAAGATCATGAGTGCAAACGTAAAAAAGCTTGGTTGGACTTTGACTCAAGTAATTACAGGAGGGGTAGCAGGATTTCTGGTTTGCTGGGTTTCACTACTATTAATAAATTTTGTATGGCAGGAACTTTTATCACTGTATCTGGGTAACTTTTTAACAGGATTACTGCTTTTAATTTCATTCCTAATAGTGCTTTGTGCTACCATAATAGCGACGTCTGAAAGTGTTCTGCTAATAGGAAGATTTATACCAAAAGAAACGTCACGCAGAAAGATATACGAAGGATGCTTTATAGGGTTATGTTCTGCGGTAGCGATTCTTTCGGTAACTCGTGGAGATTGGATAAGTACGCTTGATGAATGGAGTGGGCTTATCAAGCTGATTGCAACTTTATTCTATATTCTTGCGTTCCTGCCGTTAAAACTTGTTACATTCTGGATCCCTGCGTTATTTTTAATAGTTATAGCGGCTCCAATAGGTGCGGTAATAGGATACAATCTTTCTTCGGTACTTAATGAAAAAAAAGTGGAAGCTAACTGGGTATTCTGGAAGAAAAAGGAAATTAAATTATGAATATCTCAGAACAAAATCAAAAAAAACCGCAGAGAGATATAGGCTCAATGCTTGCCAGAGGATTCTATGATCTTGGAACGCCACAAGGTGCAAGCGTATTTGCCATCATAATCTTGTGTGGCATTATAGCGATAGTTTTGGATTATATCGGGGAAAAATATAAATTGCCAAAGTCTATAATATACACGATTATCTTTATTCTTATCGCTATTGTGTTTATTCTAATTATATTCAGATTATCAATGATAAATAAAAAAATCACTGAGAAAAAACGGGAAGCCTATCGGCAGAAGTTTGGGGGTAAACACTGATGAATGACAAATCTTGTGGAGATAAAAAAGGACTTACTTACGAAGATGCCGGCGTTTCCATAGACACGATGGATGCAGGAATCAGGGATTCCAAAGAGCTTATCAGGTCTACTTACAGACCAGAAGTATTGGGTGATGTAGGTCATTTCGGTGGATTATTCGCCCTCGATAAAAACAAGTATAATGAACCTGTGCTGGTATCAAGTACTGATAGCGTTGGCACGAAGTTGAGAATAGCTTTCATGACTGGCAAACATAATACAGTCGGCGCTGACCTTGTTGCTCATTGTGGGAATGATATTGTTGTGCTTGGTGCTGAACCTATATTCTTTCTTGATTATCTGGGCATAGGCAAGCTAGAGCGTCACGTTATGGTGCAGTTAATAGAGGGAGTGGCTAAAGGATGTAAAGAAGTCGGATGTGCGCTTATCGGTGGTGAAACTGCGGAACTGCCATCTCTCTATAAAGAAGGGGAATATGATCTAGCAGGAGCAATTGTTGGCGTAGTTGAACGCTCACAGATCGTCACTGGAGAGAAAATTACATGCGGTGACAGCATAATTGGATTAGCTTCAGTCGGTCTGCACACAAACGGGTACTCACTTGCACGAAAGATTCTTTTTGACGTCTGTGGCTACGGCATTGACAATTATATTCAGGAATTGGGAATGACGATCGGTGATGCACTTTTGACGCCTCACAAGAGCTACGTAAAGTCTATCCTGAATCTTCTCAAAAAGTTTAATGAGTCAGACTTCAGAGTCAAAGGCATTGCTCATATTACCGGTGGCGGATTAATTGACAACGTTCCACGAATACTTCCAGACAATTGCTGTGCGCTCATAGACGAAAATAGCTGGAAAATGCTTCCAATATTCCCATTCATGCAAGATAAGGGTAACGTTGCAGATATGGAAATGTATCGAGTCTTTAATATGGGTATCGGCATGGTAATTGTTGTTTCTGCTGACTTCACTGATCAAGTTATAGACGAGTTGAAAGCATCTGGCGAGACAGTTTACAAGATTGGGCAGATAGTTGAAGGCGATAAGAAAGTTGTATTTCAATAGCGCTATCGAGGTGTGTGATGCTAAACAAGATTATTGTTCGTAATTTCAAACGCTTTGAAAACGTAGAGATCGAACTTGCTGATCCGGTTGTATTCATAGGACCTAATAACTCTGGAAAATCTTCTTTATTGCAGGCATTGGCACTCTGGGATATTGGTCTAAAGCGATGGAATGAGAAACGCAAAGATACCAAAACTCCAGAAAAACGCACTGGAGTTACTATAAATAGACGTGATTTAGTCAATATACCAGTAACTAAAGCAAACCTTCTATGGTGTAACTTGCGTGTAAGAAAAACTCAAAAAATTGATGGAAAACAAGAGACACAGAATATCCGCATTGATGTTATAGTTGAAGGAATTACTAACGATCATGAGTGGAAATGTGGGCTTGAATTTGATTATGCCAATGAAGAGTCGCTCTATTGCCGTCCGCTTCGATTATCTGAAGATAAAAACTCAGACAGAATAGCAGTTCCAGAAGAATCTGAAAGCATACGGATTGCTTTTCTTCCACCCATGTCAGGATTAGCAACAAATGAACTTCGAGTTGATCTCGGAGCCATTAATTCACGGATCGGTGAAGGAAGAACATCGGAAGTGCTTAGAAACCTTTGTTATAGAATCTATGAAGAAGATAAAGAAAAATGGAATAAACTCAAATCTCTTATTGAAGCTTTATTTGGTTCAAAGCTAAAAGATCCAAAATATATTATTGAACGCGGCGAAATCGAAATGAGTTATATAGAAAATGGAAATGAATTTGAAATGCCATGTGCTGGCAGAGGTATGCAACAAACACTTCTACTGCTTTCTTATATGTATGCGAACCCCGGCGCAGTACTTCTCCTTGATGAACCAGATGCTCATCTTGAGATACTTCGTCAAAGACATATATACCAATATCTTACAGATATAGCCCGTGAAAATAAAAATCAACTTATAATAGCAAGCCATTCAGAAGTATTGCTAAATGAAGCGGCTGAAAGAGACACAGTAATAGCTTTTTTGGGAAAACCTCACCGGATAAATGATCGTGGTAGCCAATTGCTGAAATCATTGCGTGAAATAGGATTTGAGAATTATTATCTTGCAGAGCAAACGGGTTGGGTCTTATACTTAGAGGGATCAACAGACCTTGCTATCTTACGAGCATTTGCTGAAAAATTAGATTATGAGGATGCACTAAAAATACTTGAAAGACCTTTTGTTTATTATATTGGTGGAAATCAACCTTCAAAAGCTCGTGATCATTTCTATGGATTGCGAGAGGCTGTTCCTGATTTAAAAGGTATTGCTATTTTTGATAATTTACAATTACAATCTTCAACTGATTCGGGTCTTACTGAACTTATATGGTGTAAACGTGAAATAGAGAACTATCTTTGTTACTCAGAAACACTTGAAACTTATGCACAAGGTACCACTAGATTAAATGCTATGCAAGAAGCTATTATAGAGGTAGGAAACGCACTTAAAACACTAGGTAAGGGTTCACCTTGGGATAATAATATCAAAGTCAGCGATGATTTTTTAACGCCATTATTTGAAAACTATTATAGAAAACTTGGTTTACCAAATATAATGGCGAAAAAGAATTTTCACGAACTTGCCCGTTTTGTACCGAAAGAGAAGATCGATCCCGAAGTGAGAGAGAAACTTGATGCTATTGTGCATGTTGCAAAATCCGCAAAACCTGCCGACCAGATAATGCAGTAAGACTGGTAATTTTGGAGACACCAATGGAGATAAAGATACAAGAAATCAAAGCAGATAGGCTTTCTGAATATGCAAAGATACCAATATCCTTTGAAGTAAAATCCATATTTCAGGTTGACTTAATTAATAACGGACTTGATGGCATAAGGCTTCACGAAGAAAAGGTCGTAGTGTCTTACGTTAAGAATTACGATTCTTATGAGGATGGCGGTCCCGAAAGATGGGTGACTCAATTCAATATACACAACTGGGTGATATTCCTTGCTACGGACAATAATAAACCCATCGGTGGAGCAACCGTTGCCTTTGATACTCCTGATGTAAATATGCTCTGTGGTCGTAAAGACCTTGCTGTTTTATGGGATATTCGTGTCCATCCTGATTTTCGTCATAAAGGTGTTGGAACAATGTTGTTTCAACGTGCTGTTGAATGGTCAAAGAAAAAAGGTTGCAAGCATCTTAAAATTGAAACTCAGAACGTGAATGCCCCCGCCTGTAAATTTTACGCAAAACAGGGATGCAAACTCGGTGAAATAGATCGTTATGGCTATGCTGGTCATCCAAAAGTAGGACATGAGGTAATGCTAATATGGTATCTGGATTTGTGATTAAATAATCTATTAATATGGTATAAATAAATGATTAATGTTCGAGAACGGAAAAGTAAATTCGTTAAACTATTTGATAAGACTCCGGATTCTGTCTTTTGTCCGCATTTCTATGAGTTGATTTTGTCAAACGGATGTCCTTATGATTGTTCATATTGCTATCTCAAGCTCACATTCAGGGGCAAGACAAATCCAACTTTATTTAATAACGATTGGGCAGAAGTACAGGCAGAACTTGACAAGGTAGATCACGGAGTATTCTCTACGGGTGAGTTAGCAGATAGTCTGGCTATCACTCCACCATTGCTAGAGCAAGCACTTGATTATTTTGAACAACAGAAAGATAAATATATCTTGCTACTAACCAAAAGCGCAAATATAGATATTTTGAGGCACAGAAAGCCAAGTCCACAGATTATCGTATCTTTTTCTGTAAATTCTATACCAGCGGCTAGGGATTACGAGAAAAGCTCACCCGATCCGATGAAAAGACTTGATGTTGCAAGAGAACTCAAAGAACTTGGTTGGCGCATAAGGATCAGGATTGACCCAATAATCCTTGAATCAGGATTAGAGCATTATGAACCGATATGTAAAGTTATCGCTGAATTATCGCCAGAAGTTGTCACAATCGGTACGCTTCGACAATTTCCGGGATTACATCGCTTTGCCAAAGAGGCGCCAAGAGATGGTCTCAAAAAAGCACCTGATGGAAGGATGCGGTATCTAACACAAAAACGCATTGACGTTTATAAACAGATAGCAGATTGGCTTGGTTTTCAGCCAGCTTTATGCAAAGAATCAACTGAAATGTGGGAAGCACTTGGGTGGGAATTCAAGGATTGTAATTGCACCAGTATTGATTTTAAGAGGTGAAAAATATGCACGATATTAACATTGAATACTGGAAAGATTATGATGGGTTACAGCGTGCAAAGCACAACATTCTTCGTAGATACCTCGGCGGTTGGTTTCCGATCATATCTAGTTGGAGTGGAAAAGTTTTATATATTGACTGCAACGCCGGCAGAGGAAAACATGAGACGGGCGAGGACGGCTCACCGATAATTGCGCTCAAGTGCCTTCTCAACCACAACCTTAGAAACATGATTCTCAACAAATCGGAGGTTAGCTTCTTTTTCTTTGAGAATAATGAAATTAATGCAAACATACTTCAGAGTGAAATCAACCAGTTGGGTCAAATGCCCGATAAAATTAATTGTTCTTTGATGTGTGACGATTACCAGAAGCAATTATCAAATAGAATTGATACTCTTGAAAAAACAGGCGGAAAGCTCTCACCAACTTTTGCCTTCATAGACCCTTACGGTTACAGTATATCAATGGAGCTTTTAAACCGCCTGCTTAGTTTCAAGCATTGTGAGTTGTTTATAAACTTCATGTATAGATACGTTGACATGGCGATGCACGATAAAACAAAAGCAAGCAATATGAATGAATTGTTTGGCACCTACTTGTGGCAGGAATTACTCGATATTGAGAATGCAGATGAAAGACTATCTAAAACAATAAAGCTTTTCAGTGACCAATTACATGCTGGATGCGTCACTTCAATCATAATGCGAGGAGAGCGTAATCAGGTAAAATACGTCCTTATACACGCATCCAATTCACTTAAAGCCCGTGAAACGATGAAAGAAGCTATATGGAGTGCCATTCCTGATGGAAGTTTCACAGCCTACGAAAGAGATAATCCCGGTCAGCTTGTATTACTTACCCCTGAACCAGAACTTAAACCTTTGGAAGATATTTTATGGAAGAACTTTCACGGCAAAAATGTGCGGATGGAGGAGATATACGAAGTCGTTGACAGTACATTGTATCTGCGTAAACATATCCACAAGATCATAAAGAACTATCTTGATAAAAACAGGGTGACTGCGACAGGCTATACCGGACGATTTGCATTCGGCAATAATCCTGTAATCGTATTCCCGGCTGAGTTGTTTTAAGGAATTCAATATTGACGGGGTAGTATGGCTATGTTATACTCACCGAAAGAATTAGTTGGTCAATTAATAAAAATTAATCTTTATTGAGATTATAGAATAAAATAAAAAGGCAAAGGGCATAGTATGATGTACTATGCCCTTTTTTATTTATAAAAAAATGAAAAATCGTCCCGCAATAAAAGTCCTTATACCATACCTCGCAGGAATCATCCTTGCTGATAAATTCCACGTCAACATCATATTTTTATTGATTCTGTCAGCGTTCTGTCTGTTCGCCATTTTTTACGCATACAAAGAAAGATGGTTGTCAGTCTCCAGTGTTCTTATTGCCGTTTGTCTATTATTTTTAGCTTTCCTTCGATACGAGATAAGTATGACCCCGCCTCAAAACCTTGATCGTGTATCATCTCAGCTAGTCAAAGTCTATGGAATGGTCAAAGAAAGCCAGAAGGAGCGAAGTGGTGGATCATCTTTGCTGATAGATGGTGAGGCATTTCTGATTAAGGACCCATCAATCTCCATGAAGGGAAAAATAAGCATCAGATCATGGGAAGATAATGCTTTTGCAAATGAATATGGATATGGCGACATTATTCAATTAGAAGGAAAGCTGACTCAACCAAGACCAGTACGTAACCCAAACTCATTTGACTATCGCAAATATCTTCATCGTCAGGGCGTATTCGCCACGATGACTGTCAATGACGTCTTAGAAGTGAAAAAAAACGACGAAGGTGGATTCTTTTTCTTTAAATGGATTCGAGAGTTAAGAGAAAGAGTAGAATATGTTATTAGTGAAATCTCCTTTGATTCTGATGTAGAAGCGATTATGAAAGGTATCGTACTCGGTGAAAATGGAGAAATGTCCCCGGAACTTTATAACGCCTTTCGCAAAACTAGCACTACACACATCCTTGTTGTTTCAGGTATAAACTTCGCCATTCTTGCAGGATGGGTATACGGATTCTTTGATCTGCTCAGAAAAGCACTTAGTAATAAAAAACTTGGAAATCCTATATTAGAAAATAAAACCCTTTTATATATACCTGTATTTTTGATAGTAATACTCTATGCCTGTATGGCTGGTATGGAATTCTCTGTTATGCGTGCATTCGTATTCATATCTCTATTTATCTTTGCGACTATTCTGAACCGTGGCAGGGATTTGTTTAATATACTTGGCATATCTTCTCTCTGTATTCTTGCAATCTCTCCGGGGGCTTTTTGGGATGCTGGATTTCAATTAACATTTGCGGCAGTAGCTTCTATAACTTATCTAAGTCCATACTGGGAAAAAGTATTGTCAAAGGTTAAACCTAAAGGATTACATCAACGCGCGATTCATTGGGGATTAGAAGGAATTACTGTCTCTATATCTGCACAATTAGGCGCAGGCTTGATAATTGCCTATACTTTCGGAACATTCTCTCTGTCAGGTATAATAGTTAATCCATTAGTAGCTCCTTTGGTTACATTAATCACACCTACTGGATTTATTTCCTGCCTTATCGGTCTAATGTCTATTCCGTTAGCAAACGTAGTTGGATGGATAGATAACTTTCTGATCTTAGTATTAAAATATATAGTATTCTGGTTTTCTGAATTTCGGTTATCATCTATACCTGTCAAAGGCTTTTCTTTAATGCACGTTATAATCATAACAAGTTTTGTGATATTCGCTGTGAACCTACCAATGCTTTTACGAAAAAATAGACAAACCGTCCTGATATATGGTCTTGCCGTTCTAACAGTATTTTGTTGGGGAATGGCGATGATGTATGATGGTCACGTTGCGAAAATAACGTATCTTGACGTAGGCGAAGGGGATTCGATATATGCTGAAACACCCGATAACTATAAAGTTCTAATAGATGGCGGGAGCTATCGTGAAGGATATAGTCTAGGGGAACGTGTGGTCGCACCTTTTCTAAGACGAGAGGGTGTCGGCAATCTCGATCTCATGGTATCAACGCACCCAGATAATGATCATACAGGAGGACTCACATATATTCTAGACAATTTCCACGTCAAGAAAGTTCTAACGGGCAGCTATGGACTAACATCACCTACATATAAAGAATTCCTCAACAGACTTAATGGGACGGAATCCAGTGACGCAAAACCTGAAGTTATACATGACAATAGAGACGTAAAGATAGAAGTTTTAAGTGACCAATATCGTGTGGCACTCAAAAACGAAGATTTGAGAATGAATAACAATTCTGTTGTATTAAAGCTAACCTACAAGGAAGCATCATTCTTATTCACAGGTGATATACAAAAAGAAGGGGAACGACAGCTTATCAATTCAGGTCGTGACGTCAAAGCTACTGTTCTCAAAGTCCCACATCATGGCAGTGGGTCATCTAGTAGTTACGATTTTATTCGTGCTGTTCAGCCATCAGTTGCAGTTATTTCAGTAGGATACAGGAATTTTTATAAGCATCCATCACCTTATGTCGTAGCAAGGTACGATAGATCGGGTATAAAAATCTATCGTACTGATAAGCAAGGAGCAGTGACTATCATCACTGATGGTCGCTATGGTTGGATCAAAACAATGTCTAATCAGTAATCACTTAAATATTTTACTCCATTCTCTGCGCTCACGTTTTTTCCAGTCGCCTTTGTGGTAAACGTAGCTGATGATTAATGGGAGTACTGATCCTGCTTCTGCGAAAACCATCTGCTCGTAAACTGTATCAACTTTACCCCATGAGCTTGCCTCTTTTAGCGTTGAGCTTGAACATGCGCCGTCACGAACATCTGCAACGGTTATCTGCAGCGCATATTTGTGCATGGGAACAGTTTTTCCAAGACATTCAGCACAGATGACTGTATCTTGAGCGAAATTCTTGGGAACACCTCCGCCGATCATAAATAATCCAGAAGTATCCGCCTGTATTTTGATCTCTGTAAGCTCAAGTAAATCTTTTACTGAGTCTATGCTTACGTGCTTGTCTTTCCTTTCTACTTGGTGCATGACCAGACCAAATCCCGCACTACTGTCTGAAAACGCTGGACAGAATATCGGTACATTATTCTCATAAGCAGTCTGAACGAGTGATTCCTTTTTCTTTCCGTTCTTACCGAGATATTTGCCCATCTCGGCAATGAATTCTCTTGATGAATAAGGTCTTGGTTCTAGCGAATCTGCAATCATTTTTATTGCGCTGTCGCAGGATTGTAGCTGTTCTTCGTCTATATAAGTGTCATAAATTCTGTCAATGTAAAGCTCTCGTAGTTTCTTGTCGTCAACGTTGGGAGTGCCTTTGTAATGCTTGTAGCCAAGTGCTTCAAAAAAGTCCATATCAACAATAGATGCGCCTGTTGCAACAATGGCGTCAATCATGTTATATTTTACCATGTCAGCATATATCTGCATACATCCTGCGGCACTCGTACTACCTGCAAGAGTAAGTATTATCGTGCAATCTTTGTCTTTAATCATTCTGTCAAGTATGTCTGCTGATCTAGCGATCTCCCTTGACGTAAATGACATATTAGACATCGCATTTATAATAGGTGTTGAATCAAAAGATGTTATGTCTATGTGTTTGACTTCATCTTTAAGAAAATCTTCTTTATTTATCATACACAAAAAACCTCCTGCCTTATAGTTAAAAATAGAACGCGGATTATCGCAGATTAGTTCGAGTGTATCCCATATATGAAACATAAAAAATTACCGCAGAGACGCAAAGAACGCAGAGGAAACGATGAGAAAATCAATAAAACCTCTGCGAATTCTCTGTGATCTCTGTGCCTCTGCGGTGAATAATTTTGTCATGATGTTTCATAAGTGGGACACACTCAAAAATTCGTAACTGTATTTTATATCAATATACCGCTTATGTCAATCGCAACTATCTCAGTCCTTCGACAGTCACTGTATCCAGTTTCTTGACGAGTGCAATCAAGAGTTTAACGGTATTATCGTAATCATCTCTGTTAATTATACCATAATGGCTGTGGATGTATCTGCATGGTACGCCAATCACAACGCTTGGAACTCCCCTCATATTGACGTGTATTGCCCCTCCATCTGTCGCACCACGTTCCATTATGTCTAGTTGTAATGGTATGTCATTTTCTTTTGCTAGATCAATAACAAGGTCACGCAGTTTCAGATTTGGTATCATGCCTGAATCATAGAGCAATAATGCAGGTCCCTTACCTAATACTTGCATGGACTCTTCTTTCTTACCACCGGGAACGTCACTAGCTATACCCACTTCTAAAGCGATACCAACGTCAGGCTGGACCGTCCATGCTGTTGTTTTCGCACCTCTAAGACCAACTTCTTCCTGAACTGTGCCGACGCCATAGATTGTATTCGGATGTGTGTCATTAACAAAATTATTTATAACATCTATAAACAGCGCACAACCGATGCGATCATCCCATGCTTTAGCAAGATAAGTTTTTCCGTTATTTAGTATTTGGAATGGGCTAAATGGTATTATCGGATCACCGGGACGGATACCGAATTCCTCTTTAACCTGCTTTGCATCAACAGCGCCAACGTCTATGAACATATCTTTTCTGTCAACGACCTTGTTGCGCTCATCATCAGATAATATGTGCGGAGGCTTAGAGCCGATTATGCCATGAACGTCGCCTTTTGTAGTCTTTATAACGACTCTCTGAGCAAGCATGACCTGATTCCACCAACCACCAAGTGAACTAAATTTGATGAATCCCTCGTCTGTGATAAGCTTGACCATGAATCCAATCTCGTCCATGTGTCCGGCAAGCATTATCTTTGGCTTATCGCTAGTTCCAGTCTTTTTACAGATTATACTTCCGAGATTGTCGTACTCAATTTCTGTAATGCCTGTAAGCTGCTTTTTTATGAATTCTTTAACTTCTCCCTCATAGCCTGATACGCCCGGGATGTCAGTTAATTCTTTCAATAATTCTAGGGTTTTATCTTCACTCATTTGATCACTCCTATTTTAATGACATTGTAAAATATAGAAAAAACACGGAGACACAGAGACACGGAGAGGAAAGTAATCAGTATGACAAAAACTGATCACTGATCACTGATTACTGTTTACTGATCACTAATTCTTCTCCGTGACTCTGTGTCTCCGTGTTTATTTTTGACAATGCCTCTTATATATCAATTCTGGTTCTCTCTTTTGCAGAACGATAGCCTGCATCAACGATCTGCATCACTTCATAAGCCCTTTTAGTGCCTGCCACTGGTGATTCTAAACCTGACTCAATCACTTCTGCAAAATGACGCATTTGCATTGTCATTGGATCCATGTCAATCTTGGGCAATGATACTTCTTGAGGTTTATCACCTAACATATAAGTCAAGTTTCCGCCATTAACGTCGAGATTACCATTGACACCATGCAATGTCACACGCATCTCACCCGGCAAGGTGATATAACAGGTAACAATCGAGGCAATACCACCATCAGGGTATTCAAGGATCAGAATCGCTTTGTCGTCAACATCATAATCAGTCTTTGGTGCGCCTTTCATTGTGCCAGTTGAGGCATAGACAGCAGAAGGTAATCCTCTATACCAGTGAACCATGTCAAGTATATGCCATCCTGCGTCAATTATCGCTACACCGCCAGAAAGCTCTTCTTTACCTCGCCAACTCCAACCACCATCAATAGCGCCACCCCAACGATATATTATTGCTCCTCGTGTAAGAAATAAACCGCCAAGCGCATCTGAATCAACGATCTCTTTTCCCATTATGAAAGCGGGTGTATATTTGTTTTGTCCAGCGAGAAACAATTGCTTCTTGCTCTTTTTTGAGGCGTCAACCATCATTTTTGCATCAGATAATGTCTTAGCAAACGGCTTTTCCTTAAAGACGTGCAAACCACATTCCAATGCGTAAGTCACAACTTCACCGTAAAGATAATGTGGTAAAGCCATAATCACCGCATCCAGATCACCACGCTTACAAAATTCTTTATAATCCGTATGTGCATCAACCTTGTATTCTTCAGCAACACGCTTTGCGATCTCTGCGTTGTTATCGCAGACAGCGACGGGTTGCATTATATCAGAGCAATCATTGACCGCTATCCTGAACTGATGCCCACCGATACCACCGACCCCTATTGCACCTACCCTAATCTTATCCATTCATTCTCCTTTCAATTTCATTCAAAGGCGTAAACTGTGCCATCATCAGCACCGATAATTACCAAACCATTTACTACAGCAGGCGAACCTGTTATTGCAGAACCGATCTCATAAGACCATATTTCTTTGCCGTTTGAAAGAGACACAATATACAGACGACCATCATCTGAACCAACTACAACTCTATCACCAACGATCACTGGAGAGCTATCAATCTTATCTTGAGCTTGAAATACCCATATAAGCTTTCCATTGTCACGCCTGATGCAATGCAGGCGATTATCTCGTGAGCCAACGACTATCTGAATATTACCAACTGCCGGTGATGAAAAGAAAGCATTGCTTTCGTTTTCATAAGTCCAGATGATTTTCTTTGTAATGAGATCAATACAGACAAACTTTCCCTGATAATTCCCTGCATAAGCATATTTGCCGACCAGCGCAGGGGAACCAGCGATGTATGCACCTGCATCAACTTCAGCAAGACTTTTACCATTTACTGTGTATATTGCATGTATTTTGGCGTCACATCCACCGAAAACTGCCTTCCCTTCAGCAATAGCAGGCGAACCGTTGATATAATTAGTCGTCTTATATTTCCAGATCAACTTTCCCGTAACTGAATCAACACAATGCAGAATATTATCGTAACTCCCGACAAGTATCCACGTTTTATCTTTTTTAGGTGATTTTGTCCAGTTTGGTGAACCGAGAATCTTAGCGCCTGTCTTATATTTCCATTTGAGCTTGCCATTTTTAGAATCAATGGCGTAAAGGTAAGAATCTGATGACCCGATAAAAACTATGCCATTCAAGACACAAGGTGGAGATTCAACTGTATCCTCTGTCTTAAAAGCCCAGACTTTCTGACCATCAGACAAATTCAAAGCATATACGTTTCCATCATCAGAACCGATATAGACTTTTCCACCATCAACAACGGGGGATGACTTGATTGATTCGCCTGTCTTGAATCTCCATTTTAGCTTTAAGGAATCATTCAACTTACCTTGAGCTATTCCTGTCAATGCAGGATTCCCTCTGAACATTTGCCAACTTGCATTTATTGAAGGATTAGAGTTCTGACTAGGTGCTGTTTCATTGCTAGCTTTGCAGATGGATATAAATATTGTTATGCCTATTGTGAGTACTAATGTAAGAAAAAGTAGGTTGGGTTGAGGAACGAAACCCAACTTTCGATTATTAAATGAAATTATTAAATTCGCAATAAATAGTGTTCGCTTTGACATAATCTTGTCCTATTTTACGCTTCCGCCGTAGAACTGCGCCATATTAAAAATCTCAAAGGCATCAATGAAGTTTGAAGCGGTAAAAGTTATAGTGCGACCATCAACTCTTTCGATAAAAGGCAATGGCTCAAGGTTATCGGCAAAGGTCGGGTCAATGAATACCACTGTTGCCTTTATCGGTGGATCAATAACAAATGGCTTTATCATACCTATTCTGCCCATAGCCCGTTTTGCACCCTCTCTAATGAGTTTTCTAGCTTCTTGTGGATGAAGGCATTTTCCAGCAGACCGACTAACGCCTTCTTTTACAGCGACAGTCTCTACGTCACCCAAAAGAGAAAGTGCCTCGTCACATCCTGCTTTGTCTCCCGTGACGAGGATCACAGGCACGCCGAAATGTCCAGCGATAGCGGAATCCGTACCAAGTTCACCAACCTCGATACCGTTGAATTTCAAAGAGAAAACTGACCCTGTATAAGTATGAGCCATTATACCTTTCCACGTTCCAGATTTGGAATGATAGGCGACTAGCATAACCGCATCAAAAGTGCCATCAAGTCCACCAATATGATTTAACGACTTAGGTTGTCCACTCAGGAAAGTCGCTCTTGGATCGAGCATTTCGGGTATTATATTGCGCATGTTAGCATGTGCTTCACCAACAAGCACCTCTTTTGCACCGCCATCAAACGCACCTGCGATAGCGGAATTTATGTCCGCAGTAACAGCTTCCCTTTCGCCAACGCTATTCCACTGAACAAGACCCGAAACGCCTTCATAATCAGCAGTAATAAAGATTTTCATCGTATTTGTCCTCCGAGATAGTAAAATTATAAAATCTTTTATTAGGAAATAGAACGCGGATAATGCGGATTGTGCGGATTTTCGCAGATTTAGGAAAAGTAATGAGTGATGAGTCTTTGATACTGATTACTCGTTACTGATTGATCCGCGTTGATCTGCCAAATCCGCGTTATCCGCGTTCTATTCCTATTTTATGCAATTTGTGATTAATTTTTACGTTATATATTTACGCCCTTCGTCCATCATTGCGAGATAGTTGTCTACTGGTATGTAATTCGTAACGCTGTTACCTGATCCAAGACAATATCCTCCACCGGGCATACAAGCATCCAAAGTATCACGAACACGCTTTCTGATCTGTTCTTCGTTAGCGGTGCAGAGAAAATGTACGTCTATCCCACCGATAATGGCTATCTGTGAACCGTATCTCTTTTTAGCAAGAATGACTGGTTCAATTACATCCTCATAAGAATGTCTTCCATCAATCTTGACGTAGTTTATTAGACTGTCCATCAGTGATACAAGGTTTCCGCAGGCGTGGAGTATATAGAGTTTTCCTGCCTTGTGTGCGATCTCTGCATTAATCTTGTGCCATGGAAATGACTTGTTTATCAATACGTCTGGCGCTACCATTGGTTGAGTATTGAAGCCCATGTCATCACCGCCTAAAAATATCTTTATTCGGTCAAATTGTGCGATTATTTCAGCGACTTCATTGAATAGCTTACCGATCTTTTCAAACATGGCATCAACTAGATCGGGCATGTCGTGAATAGCATAACATAGAAATTCGTAACCCATCAGCCATGTTACTTCCTCAAATATGCTGTGACATCCAGAGACGATGCACATATCATCAGGAAGGTTTGCAGAAAGCCATTCAAGCGTTTTTGTTGTGTAGTTAGCAGAATTTGGCCACGGATATTTTTCAAAATCCTCCCAGCTATTAATAGGACCTTTATGTTCATCAGTCCAACCACGTACTGATCTTTTTTGATTTTCTATGTCCGTAGTATCATCAGCCCGAAGAATATCTCTTGGGAATCCAAATCCTTCAATACCGCTTGAAACGTAGTCATAGCCTAGAAATCTTTGCAGTGCAATTTCCATCTTCAAGTAATGGTACGGATCATCTTTAGGAATGTCGGAACCTATACCATAGCGATTGATAATACTCGATTTAATTTCACTATCTAGGAATAGTTCCATGTAATGCACACGCTTGGGAGTGCCTTCACGTCTTAGGTTCGATAGTAAAGCTTCGTAATCTGGTTTAACAGGGATGTCTAGCATTATAAATACCTCCGTTTTGGAGTGCTGTGGTTTGCCACAGAACCTACTCCATGCTCAAATTTTAATATCAACAGGTTTCTTATTTTCTGTGCTTTCTATTGCGCCAAAGACCATCGCAAGGCTTTTTATGTTATCAGTGCAGGTCGTTTCTGGAACTTCACTGGTCTGGACGCAACGAATAAATTCTTTTATCAATCCGCTGTGGCCACCGACTTTTTCACCGGGATCATAAGCAGATATTTCAATATTTTCCAATTTAGAGATGAATCCACCGCTTTCAACAACGGCTTGAGCCTGCATATTGCCTCCACCATCCCATTTGACACTGCCTTTGTCGCCGATGATGCGCCAATCACATTCCCAAGAAGTGTTTAATCCTTCAGAACACCAGCTACCTCTGTAAGTATATACAATATCATCAGTCATTTCAAATATCGCAATTGCTGAGGCATCTAGGTCGTACCATGAGCCATAAGGATTCCATTCCTTGCAATAGACGGATGTAGAGTCAGCAGAAGTGATAAATCTTGCGGCGTCAAAAGTATGTATTGCCATATCAAGTAGCAGAACGTGAGGCATGTGGTCACGAAATCCGCCGAAATGCGCGCCGATATAGAAATCACAGTTTACAGTAGTTATCTTACCGATTTTGCCTGATTCAAGGAAGTTTCGGAGTTTTCGTATATTTGGGTCATAGCGACGGTTCTGGATAACGGCAAATATTTTGCCTGTATCTTTTGATGTTTTCACCATCTCGTTTGCATGTTCCATAGAGTCAGCCAGAGGTTTTTCGCTAAAGACATGGCAACCATGCTTTAGAGCATCCATAGTTACCTGATAGTGTGCCTCTGGAATAGTGCAGTTGAATACTACGTCAGGTGATGTTTTATCGAGAACAGTTTTCATGTCCGTGCCGATCATGGCATCCTTAATATCGAATTCTTGGGCTTTTCTTTTAGCACTATCTTCCCATATATCCACCAGACCGACAATCTCGACATCGGGCATAGTTTTAGCAACGCCTAGCCATGCCCCGCTCATTCCACCACAGCCGACTAATACGACTTTTATTTTGTTCATTTTATCCTCCAAAATTGTTTATGTTAGTGTGAATCTTGTGAGTGGATAAGATTTCTCACCGAATAACTTACACGTTTGTAGATTACATTCAGAACTTTCGCACCACCTATTATAATGCGAACAGGATAATAAATAAAGAAAAGCCATGTCGGATATATAGAATAGCGAACTATCATATACTCCTTATTTGGAAAGACTTGATTGAAAGTATAGCGGATAACATCAGTGACTCTAACACTATTTGGAATTAACAAAAGTATGGATATTCTACAAATAATGTTTCTTATTGGTCTAAAATCATGAACTATACTTGGTAATTTCTTATTTTTATATAATAATTTGCTAATCTGCACAGCTAATTTATCACTTTTGAGTCTATTTAAGACGTCAATTGAAACATCCTCTCCTAACTCAGTTTTGATAAAACTCAGAATGCAATGTATGATATGTTCACACTGATTTGCATAGGATTTTTGGATTATATAATCCCAATTGCTTTTTCCCTTATATTTTCTTAATACTTGAATAATATCATAAAATTTGATTAATTCAGCAAAAAAGTCAATATTGATATGTCTATATAGGTGCGTACATTGGTATAATATTAAATCATCAGGACCCAAAACTAAAGTATTGTTTGAGTCAATCTCAACAGGAACAGCATTTATCCATGGATTTAGGTTTGGTAATTCTTCTATTTTAGTATGTAAATCTATAGCTAATTCATTTTTTTTGTATCCTAAACAATAATCTCCTGCTATGTTATAATCTAATAACTTTCCACTTTGTAAACAATCCCACCCTAATTTTAACAGTAATTCATGAAATCTTCGAGTGTCTTCACTTTTTACTAATAAGTCAAGATCGTACATTGGTCGCAAAGCTATTTTTTGGTAGATTAATTCTGCAAGGGCGGCGCCTTTGAGGATAATAATCGGAATATTGTTATTATTTGCCTCTCTGAGTATCTTTGAAAGATCATAAAAAATCTGTGTATTCTCTAGAGAACTATGCAAATAATAACGTCTTAGCTGACTAATTATGCTGGTTGGAATTTGTATATCTTTATTAAATTGTGTTAATTGATAATAGAGAAGTGGTAGGATTTTATGCGTTTGCGCTCTTTCTATAATTGCCATCCAGTTTTCTTCTGGCAATTGCTCAAATTCTGCAAGTGGATTTTTGCCTTCTGTCAAGCCAAGACAATAAAGAAGAAATCTTATCTCCGTTTCTTGATTAATTTTAAGATATTGATGATTCATTTTTAAGAAACCTTTTTAAACTTTAGGAAATAGAACGCGGATTAGGCGGATTAAAATAGTGATCAGTAAGCAGTAAAGATTTAGTCTTATGAAAACTGATTACTGTTCTTTCGTGTAAAATTTCTTGTGTATTCACGAATTAAATACCACGATAATGAAGGTTAAGAAAATAATCGGGTAATAAATAAATCGCCTCAAATCCCCCTAACCCCCTTTGCTAAAGGGGGAGTTAGAGCCATTCCCCCCTTTGAAAAACTAATCTTTACCCACAAGTCTATAAACCATTGTGGATAGAGGATTTATAACCCCCTTTTAGCTAAAAGGGGGAAGGGGGAATTTGATTAAATAAGTCATATATCTGAATGAATTTACCAAAGGTATTTTGGTATATCATCAATAACGCCATTGATATTTTTGAGTATCTATTGATCCGAAAACCTTAATCAAATCCCCCTTTTTCCCCCTTTAGCTAAAGGGGGATAAGTCAACTTTCACATAACCCCCTTTGATTTGTGGGTAAAGATTAGTCTTTGAAAAAGGGGGTTAGGGGAATTTAAAAACACTAAATCTATCTTGCAGAACTTGAGCCACTAGCAATAAGCATAGGTGGTTCTGGTTCATTCAAACTTTGATTTTCAATAATCCCAAACGAAATCTTTTTGAGTTTTAGGGTAACGATCTTACTATTTACAGAACCAATAGCTTGAGTAATCGGAATGTAATTTTTAACATCATAAGATTCAGAAAGTCCGCTTAATTCGTAAGTTTTAGCGTTTTCTGCTTGCCAGATTTGCTCTTGTTCTTTGTATAAGACTTTGCCAGCCTTGTCATCAATGACTTGCAGTCTGATTCTTGCAACGCCGTCATTTATCATTCCTATTTTTTTAGCGGCGGCATAAGATAAATCAACTTTACGACTTGCTTTGTGAGGTCCTCTATCGTTTATTCGGACATAAGCACTTCGTCCATTTTTTACGTTTGTAACTTTAACGATAGTACCGAATGGAAGCCTCCTATGAGCCGCAGTAAAATCATCTTTATTATAATTTTCGCCGCTTGAAGTTTTGTTTCCATGAAAGTCATTAGCGTACCACGAAGCAACACCGAACTGGATTTTACTCATTTCGTACATTTGAGTGTTGTGTATGGCGCCACAGCCATTAAAAGCTACTATCAATACGACGACAAAACCACACAATATGATAAAGTTAAAATATTTACGAGTTTTTTGGTTATGTGCTAGCACTTCTAACCCTCCGGCTATCGTAAGAGCGAAGAATTTTCTCATTAAAACAACTAGAAGAAAATGCTTGCCCCTACAAGAAATAAAAAAAGCCAGAGAACTTGATTTGAGTGTTCTCTGAAAATGGGCATAAAAAAACCAGAGAACACATCCCTGGCGTTCTCCTCACTATGAGCTTACGAGGTTAGCTGTCGGACTCGGGATGAGCATCCCTAATCTGTTACCAGATATTCGCCCCAAGATTCTTATCGAATCTAAATTGGTTTCCCCGTCTTTCATTCGCTCACATTATAAAAATGCGAGTTTAAGATAAGTTCAGCATATTTAATTTTACAGTGCGAATTATACCATAGTTCCTAATAGATTGTCAATAGAAAAAAATTCGTTTTAAAAATTGCTTGACAATGCTATTTTTCTGTTGTATAATCTAATCAATAGATGTTGATAATAATAAGTGGTGATAGTCGAAAAAGCTATTATGATCCTCGATAAGATTCATAATCTTCAATCTTTTAATCTTCAATTTTCTTGTTGACAATATAGGGCTGGGATAGCCCGAATTGACGCTTGTGGAGAGGGGAGTTCCTCAGTGTAGTTGATCAAACTTGGTTTCTTAACCAATCAAATGTTGAGTAGCCCTTCGTTGAAGCAAGAAGCCTATGGCTTTAGTCGTAGGTAATTCACATATAAAGTTTTAGAGTTCTATCACTGTTTGTTAGTTTTAGCGGTTTTAGCGGGTTGTAGTCTGTGAGTGCGGAGGAGGATTTCGTTATGAAAGGTAGAAGGTCTTCTACAAGTCAGGCGTTTATGTTAGCGCTGATTATCCATGGTGCTATTTTGTTCGTACTGGGAGCATATATCGCCTATACTCAGTCCCCACCCATTAAAGAGTGGGTTGCCAGTACATTTCTAAAAGCTCAAAAGGAAGTAAAACCAAAAGAGCGTCCCAAAGAACTAAAACCTGTTGTTAGACCAACTATACCAACAGACCAGCCAATGGCTGTTCAGCAAGTTACGTCACCTAGAGTCACTACGGCAGCAGTCATTAGAGCCCCTATGGCTTATGCTACTACTGATGTGCTTGAGTTTGATAACACTCCGATGGTTCGTTCAGCGAATGTATCAGTCGCAGCAAATGCTCCAACGGTAAGAGCCGCTACGGGTGTTGTTACTTACGCTAATGTCCCTACAACGACAAGTGAACAGGGCATATCATTTTCCGCACCTGTTGGAGATGTTGGAATAGGTTCTGCACCAGTAGTCGGTAGAGGTATCGTTGGAACACAGGTCAGAGTTGCCAAAGGCGCTATCAAACCAACAGGCTTGTCTATGATCAAAAACATTACTGTTGCTGATACAGGACTTGCTAACGTGGCACAGGCTGTAACTCTTGGTAAAGTAGCGGTCGCTCCGCTTCCCAAAGGCGAACCCGGTGGGCGTGTCATTGGTCGTGGGAAAGACATTGAAGGTGTGTTCCGTTTGGTAAGAGTTCAGCATGCACTTGCCGACTGGTGGGCAGACCAATCATCACTCGTAGCTCTTACAGAATGGCTGAATACACAAACCAAAATCAAGACCGACATGAACGTCGAGGGCGGATCAATAAGATTGATCGACCCCAAGCTTGGCAAATCTCCCTTAGTGTTCTTCACTGGTCACGATCCATCCAACGTGAGAAGCAGAAACTTACAACGTGGCGAACCTCTCAAAAATAAGCTTGCTGAAAATGAAAAAGACGGCTTGCGCAAGTATCTCATAGAGAGTGGTGGATTTGTTTATTTCGACGACTGCGGCGTTAATGCGCCAGCACAGGCATTCTTGAGACTTACTCTGGCTCAGTTGAAATATGCTCTGCCCGAATATAGTGTTGATAGAATACCTAATGATCACGAAATATATAATAACTTCTACGATATGGGTGGTCCCCCAGTTGGATTTGACATATTCTGGTGGGGAACGCATCCTCCAAAACGTAACTTCCTCGAAGGTATAACTGTCGGCGACCATTTGTCAGTTATTGTCGGTAGAAGGGACTATATGTGCGCAATGGAGAGTGTCAGCTTGCCTACAAGAACTGTTCACTACTCACCTGGCGTGTATAGATTCTCTACAAACGTTGTCGTATACGCTCTGACACATGGTGGCGTCAGCGACTATAAGGACTATGTACCAGACGACAAAGTTACTAACAAAATCTCTATTGAAGCGCCTACTGTTGTTCCAAATTTGGAGTGATGTTATTTACATCCAGAAAATAATCTGAAAATACAGCCCCTCAGAGTAAAACTGTAGGGGCTGTATTTATTTTTGACGAAATATATACAGTAGAGTAATCATTAAAAAATGTCATTTTGGAACAATTAAAAGAAAATAGTATAGGAATAGCACACGGATAAACACTGATTTATACGGATTCTCACTGATCAAATCCGCCTAATCCGCACTGATCCGTGTGCTATTTTTTTACGATTTCAGGAGAAGATAAATGCTAAATATACAGAGACGAATTTTAATTGCAATTATATTAATTCTTATTGCTGTATTTGTAACCAATACTTATGCCCAGTATAATGGCGAATGCTGGGCGGTAGACTATCTTAGCGCTGTTAAAATCTCTGGAGCTAAAGCAACTAAAATCGCAGGATTCAGTCAGCCACTCTCTATATCCATAAATCCCAACGATGGAAGCGTTTGGATCGCTGATACAGATGCTATCAGAGTGAAAAAGATTTCTGCAACAGGTAAAGTGTTGATCACAATTGATAAAGGTTTTTCTACCAATCCTATATCAGTTGCAGTTGACCCCAAGGATGGTTCCTGCTGGGCGGCTACTACTACTACATTATTTAAATTTTCAGCTGAAGGCAAAAAAATTTCTACCAAAGAGGGATTCAATGAGCCAGCGCTGATAGTAAACCCCAAAAATAGTGAACTCTGGATAGCTGATTCCAACAATGCTAGAGTAGTTAAGATGTCATCAGATGGGAATCAACTCGGCGTGTTTACAGTAGATGGCATTACCCAACCCAAGTCAATATCTATAAATCCTGATGATGGAACATGCTGGGTGTTGGACCCATTCACTATGACTGTCGTTAAATTATCACCTGATGGAAAGTCTTTAGCCAAAGCTTCGGTATCCCCCGCTGGTGGTGCTACTATGGCTACTAGCGTATCTGCATCCTCAGATGGTGGTTGCTGGGTGGCTATAATTGTTGACTTCACAAAACCCAATCAGGACATTGTAATGAAACTATCGGCTGATGGTAAACAGACAGGAAGTTATGCTGGTTTTGCAATGCCATCAACAGTATGTTTCGATCCAAAGGACAAGGGTTGCTGGGTTGCAGACTCTAATAATGGTCGGATTGTAAAGCTGTCATCTGCTGGTCAAAAAGTCGTTAATCTTAGTGGCTTCGGACAGCCAAAAGCCGTAACAGTAGCTTATCCCGTAAAGAAATAGATTGATAAGGTATCAGGAGGTTGTATTTGAGAAGAATATATATGGATCATAACGCAACGACTCCAGTTCATCCTGTTGTTCTGGAGGCTATGTTGCCTTTTTTTACTGAGTTCTATGGTAACGCTTCAAGCGTTCATACGTTTGGACGTGAAGCACGTAATGGTATAGAAGAAGCTCGGGAGAGAATAGCGAACCTTATAGGCGCCAAGACGAGTGAGATCATATTTACAAGCGGAGGTACAGAGTCTGATAACTTCGCAATTGAAGGCGTCGCTTATGAAAATATAAAAAAGGGAAAGCATATTATCACATCCCTGATTGAGCATCCCGCTGTGCTGAATACTTGTAAACACCTTGAGACTCATGGTTTTGAGGTTAATTACCTGACCGTGGATAAATATGGTATAGTGAATTTGGATGAACTCAATGACCTGATAAGAGATGACACCATCTTGATAACTATAATGCACGCCAACAACGAAGTGGGAGCAGTTCAGCCTTTGAAAGAGATTGGCGCTCTTGCAAAAGAGAAGGGCATAATCTTTCATACTGACGCTGTACAGACAACTGGCAAGATACCTGTGAACGTTAACGAGCTTGGGATTGATCTTATGTCTATGTCTGCCCACAAATTATACGGACCAAAGGGAATTGGCGCATTATACATGCGCAAAGGCACTAAAGTAGAACCGCTTATTCGTGGCGGACACCATGAACGAAACCGTCGAGGCGGTACAGAAAACGTTCCGGGCATAGTGGGATTTGGCAAAGCAGTTGAGTTAGCTTCTGCTAGCATGGAAGTAGAGAGCAAACGTCTATGGAATCTTACAGAAAAACTGAAGAATGGTATTCTTGAGAAACTGGATTATGTATACTCTAACAGCCATCCTATAAACAGATTGCCAAATACGATGAACATTTCGTTTGATTACGTTGAGGGAGAGTCAATTTTATTAAATCTTGACATGAAGGGAATTGCCGCTTCAACGGGTTCTGCATGTTCATCAGGTTCACTTGAGCCATCTCACGTTCTGCTCGCATTGGGAATATGTACGGCAACAGCGCAGGGAACAATAAGGTTCTCACTAGGCATGGCAAATACTGAGGAAGACGTGGATTACTTACTGAGTGAACTTCCATCTATAATAACCCGTCTAAGAGCAATGTCTCCGCTTTATGCGGATATTGTCAAACAAGGTGAATCTGATTAACTACACGACTTTTTCACTTATAGAAATAGAAAGAATTTAAACACGGAGACACAGAGGCATGGAGAGGAAAGGTGAAGGCTGAAGGATGGTGGATGAAAAAGAAGAAACGAATATTATAGTTTCACCTTCATCACTCATTCTTCATACTTTCTAAGTTCTCTCCGTGCCTCTGTGTCTCCGTGTTTTTTCATGAATTACGACTATTCCTCAACTAACTGAAAAACTCGTATTGACTACTAAAAAGGAGTGAAAAGTGATTAAATTTTCTGTGTGTATCGAAGCGCTTTATAACAAACTACCTTACATTGAAAGAATCGAAAAATCTGCTGCCATCGGAATGAAAGCATTTGAATTCTGGGGTTGGGGCGGTAAAGATATTGATGCGTTTAAGGTTGCTAAGGATAAGTTTGGGCTCGAAGTTGCTACATTTGGTTCAGACCCAGGAGGCTCATTGGTTGATCCAGCTAATCGCAGTAAGATCGCTGACGGAATGAAAAAATCAGCAGAGATCGCTCACAAGCTGGATTGCAAAAGCCTTATCGTTACTACTGGTAATGAGATCCCCGGCGTCAGCAGAGAAGCACAGCATCAAAGCCTTGTTGACGGTTTGAAAGTTGCCGCAAAGGTAATGGAAGACGAAGGGCTTATACTCTGTTTGGAACCGCTTAACATACTGGTAAATCACAAGGGATATTATCTAGCCACTTCATTAGAGGGATTTCAGATACTAGATGAGGTTGGTAGCCCGAATGTGAAACTTCTCTATGACATATATCATCAGCAGATCACCGAAGGAAACCTGATTGACACAATAACTGCAAATATAGACAAGATCGGGCATTTCCATCTGGCTGATGTACCTGGCAGACACGAACCCGGAACTGGTGAGATAAATTATAAGAACGTCTTTAAGAGTATCGCTGGAACGAATTATCAGGGATTCTTAGGAACCGAGTATTGGCCTATTGGTTCAGATGATGATTCTTTAAATGCACTACTCGAAATGACTAAGGGTATGTAATATTAATTACCAATGGGCAGGAGTATATATCCTGTCCATTATCTTTATTCGCTTATTCATATCAATCACAACTTAGTCATATTCTGAACGTCCTCCGTTTTGCCAACAAGCCAAAGCACATCACCTTCATTGATAATATCCTCAGCACGGGGAACATAATTGATCACTTCTTCGATTACGTAATTCCCATTTTTATCTATCTTTTCAAGTTTCCGTTTTATCAGTACGATGTTGACGCCATATTTACTGGCAATTTGTAGTTCCCCTATAGTCTTTTTCCAAAATCGTTTTGGTGATCCTAATTGCGCTATGTTAAAATCCTCGTGATTCTCAAGGTTTATACAATCAACAATAGCGGGTGAAGCCAATGTGCGAGCCAGCTTTTGACCCATCTCAACCTCAGGGAAAACGACTCTGTCTGCACCGATATTTTTTAGTATCTCTTTATCTATGTGTTCCAAAGCTCGACTGATGACTGTTTTAACACCGATTTTCTTTAACAATACAGTAGTCAACACTATTGATCTAAAATCTTCTTCGCCCATGCTGACAATAGCGACATCAACTTTATCAATGCCCTGGGCTTTAAGCACCTCCTCATCTTCGCTGTTAAGTATAACAGCAAGTGCGACTTTATCTTTTATAGCTTCAACTCGATCTCTATTTTTGTCAACAGCTATTACTTCCACGCCTCTTTCAGATAAGCCAATAGCCAAGCTTCGACCGAAACGCCCTAAACCAATAACTGCGGCTTTCATGCCGATATATTCGCCCCCTCAAGATTCAATATTTACTTCCAGATTTCATAAGATACTATATCATCAAGGCTTTTTCGGGGTCTGGGATCAGGAGTTCCATCAGGATAACCTAGTGGTAAAAGAGCAACAACTCTGACATTATCAGGAATACCAAGCAGTTTTTTGACCTCATCTTGTTTGAAAGCCCCTATCCAGCACGTCCCTAATCCCTGCTCAACGGCTTCAAGAGTGATATGGTCAACTGCAATAGCCATGTCAATTGGGTAAGATGGTTCCTCACAGGGCATAATGTGTGTTGTTTCAGTAGCACAAGCGACTATCACTACCGGAGCCTGTCCTACAAATCGTTGACCATGCGCCGCATCTACTAATTTCTCTCGCATTGCCTTATCTGTAACAACGACGAACTTTCTTTCCTGACGATTGCTTGCAGACGGCGATAAACGAGCGGATTCCAGAATTGCTTTCAATTTCTCATCTTCGATTGGTTTATCTTTGTAGCTTCGGATGCTTCTTCTCGATCTAATGGCTTCCATTACGTCCATAATTATACCTCCATATTTACTGCAAAGGATTAAAGATTCAAAATTAAAGATAAATCTTATCTCAGATTTCCTAATCTTCAATCTTCTAATCTTCTAATCTTTAAATCATTTTAAGCACTTCTCTTGCTTTCCTGAGTGCTATTGCCCTGTGGCTAATCTGATTCTTGATCTCTGCGCCAAGTTCAGCGAATGTCTTGCCATAAGAAGGGACGATAAATATAGGATCGTAACCAAAGCCCTGATCACCTTTTGGTTCTGTAGCTATTTCACCCTCACAAACTCCAGTTACTATCCTTATATATTCATTTTCAACTATAGCTATGGCGCATTTGAAACGGGCAGTTCGCTGGTGCTTTGGCACACCTTCCATAAGACCAAGAACCTTTCTGTTCCGATCTTCATCTGTGGCATTTTCACCTGCGAATCTTGCGGAATGTATGCCCGGTTTACCGTTCAGGAAATCTATCTCAAGACCTGAATCATCTGCTAATGTAAGTTTACCGGTAATCTGAGCTATCAGGATCGCCTTTTTTCTTGCATTTCCCTCAAAAGTATCCATATCCTCTTCAATTTCTGGAATGTCCGAAAAATCACTAATAGACAGGACATTGAAATCCAAGTCAGCAAGTAATTCCTTAATCTCAATCAGCTTTTTTTTGTTTCGTGTTGCTATTATCAAATCGTGTGTCATTTTAGTTCCGCAACATTTGCGCCATCAAGCAATCTTTTCTGAAGCCCTATCAGTTGTTCGATCCCATTTGTCGCTAAATCAATCAATGCGCCAGCATCTTCACGGGAGAATGGATACGCTTCGGCTGTTCCCTGTATCTCAACGAATTTCCCACTGCCTGTCATGACTATGTTCATGTCAACGTCTGCATTGGAATCTTCCGTATAGCATAAATCAAGCATCTTCTCGCCTTTGATTATCCCAACGCTGGTAGCGGCAATGAAATCTATTATTGGCATCTCCTTTATTGCTTTCTTGCTTAACAAATAGTAGCATGCGTCATGTAGAGCGATGAAAGCGCCGGTGATTGAAGAAGTACGTGTCCCGCCATCAGCCTGAATGACATCACAATCTATCCATATAGTTCGTTCACCAAGTAGTTTCGTATCTATGATAGCGCGCATTGAGCGACCGATAAGCCTTTGTATCTCTTGAGTGCGACCGCCTATCTTACCTCGTGACGCTTCTCGCTGACTTCTGGTGCCGGTGGATCGGGGAAGCATCGAGTATTCTGCTGTTACCCATCCACCTTCTCGCCTTTGTCCATCCTCTTCCATAAATCTTGGAACTTTTTCCTCTATTGATGCGGTACAGATGACTTTTGTGTCACCGACTTCGATAAGAACAGACCCTTCCGCATGCTTTATATAATCTCTTGTTATTCTTACTGGTCTTAACTGGTCAAATTTTCTGCCGTCAATTCTTGCCATCATTATCTCCTGAAGTCCTGCGATCTTTAAGTCTTTAATCTTCAATTTTCAATCCTTTTTCATATCTCTAGCCGCTTTGATCTTCAGAGGTAAACCCCAAAGCTGAATGAATCCTTCAGCGGCTTTATGATCAAACATATCACCGACATCATAAGTCGCCATAGCCTGATCGTATAATGAATATGGTGACTTTGCACCGACTACGTTACAGTTACCTTTGTATAGCTTAACCCGTGCAGTTCCGGTTACGTTTTTCTCAATCACGTCAACAAAAGCATCCAAAGCCTCACGCAATGGGCTGAACCAGAGACCATAATATACCAGACGTGAGTATTCGTGAGAGATTTTTTCTTCCTTAAAATGAATAGTCTGCCTATCTAATGTCAATTCTTCGAGGGCTTTGATTGCAGAGAACAGGATCGTTGCGGCTGGACATTCATAAGTCTCTCGTGATTTGATTCCGACTAGACGATCCTCAACGTAGCTAACTCGACCGACTCCATTTGCCCCACCAATTTTGGATAGTGTATCAATCAGATCAACAGGTGACAATTCTTTTACATCAAGTTTTACTGGAATTCCAGACTCAAACTCAATTTCAACGTAAGTTGGTTCATCTGGCGCTTTTTGTGGTGATACCGTCAATTCATAAATATCTTCTGGTGGTTCAAGCCAGGGATTTTCCAGAATTCCACACTCGATACTCCTTCCCCATAGATTCAAGTCAGTACTGTAAGGGCTTTTCTTTGTTACTGGAACAGAAATATTGTGCTTTTGGGCGTATTCGATCTCCTCTTCACGTGATTTCATTGACCATATACGAACTGGTGCAATGATTTTGAGATTCGGATCCAAAGCCATCGTTGTGACGTCAAGACGAACCTGATCATTACCTTTCCCGGTGCATCCGTGAGCAACTGCATCAGCGCCTTCTTTTTGGGCAATTTCAACCATCCGTTTGCCTATAAGAGGTCGTCCAAGCGCAGTAGCCAACATATATCTGGACTCGTATATTGCCCCTGCTTTAAGAGCCGGGAATACGTATCCCTTAACGAATTCCTCTCTTAAATCCTCGATGTATGCTTTGATAGCGCCAGTGTCTTTTGCCCTCTGTTCAATGGAGTCCAATTCTCTCCCCTGACCGAGATCCGCAGTATAGGTTATAACTTCCGCATTATATTCTTCCTGAATCCATTTCAAAGCTACCGATGTATCCAGACCACCTGAATACGCCAAAACTACTTTTTTTACTTGCATTTTTGTTTTGCACCTCTTGTTGTTAATTTAAATCACGAATTACACAAATTAAGCAACTTTAATAAATGATGTTAATTTTTTAGGAATAGAACGCGGATCAGGCGGATTTGCGCGGATCAAAAGAAATAAAGAAAAATCCGCGAAAATCCGTTTAATCCGCGTCATCCGCGTTCTATTCCTAAAGTTTAAAAAGGTTTCTTAAACTTGCTTAAAATAGGTCCATTTAAATAAGCTTTTCGATCTCCTCGATCTTATTAGTGATCTTAATAGCTTCTATGATTGCCTCAAGTTTTTCGATTGATTCTGTTTTCTTGACCTTTTGCAATAAAGCTATCCCATCAATCCCAAATTTTATCTCCAAACCCAGCGAAACTGCATTATGAAGTCCCTCTTTTTTACCTTCTTCTTTTCCTTCTTTTTTCCCTATTATAATACCCTTTTTTATTCCTTCCTCTTCAATAAACTCATAAACCGGGTCTTTTGGATAATCTCCATTGTCAGAATATACAATATGGAGTTTGTTGATTATCTCATTAAATCTTTCATTAAAAAATTCTGGTAATGAGCGACAGGATTTTCCAAGTACATATTGTCCGCTATCCGATATCCGAATATATCATAACAGCAAGTCTTGCCACATCAAATAATTTATCAAAAGAATCTCTATAAGCTTCATCCTTTACATCAGTGTCCAGCTCGCTATTTGCACTCAAAAAAATTTCGTCTGCTCGATACAGAGATTTCTGCACACGCTCAAAAGGAATCATGGGAATATTCAGTATATTTTTTAATGAATCACCATTGCCATGAAGAATACATCCATTTGCTCTTATTCCAATCGCTAATAAATCTCCTATTTTTTCATAAGGTGTCCTTATTATCAGATCAACATCTTTAGAAGAACATACCATTATGTCACAATAGGTTTCAATGGATTTTCTCTTAGTCGTAGTTACAAATAGATCAATGTCACGTGCTAAAAATGGTGCGTAAACGTAAGAACCGAATAACACTATATCTTGAATGTCTGGGTCTGCATCCAGAAGTGCCTTGCATAGATCATCAAGTTCTAATTCATTCATAATATCTGTTTCTACTTCCATCCGATTCACGACACTTTCTGAATATTTAAAACGGAGTAGCACAGCTTTAGCTTGCGTTTTTAACAAAATATCTACTTTTAACGCAGGCTGAAGCCATGCTACTCCGTAAACTTTAACAACTTACTGAAACAATATATTCTTAATTTGTGCCCAGGTAGAAACAAGCCTGCCATTAGGCTGGACTGGTGCTGTTTTTCCTCCTTTGTCCATCTGTTTCACTATTTCATCAATTGTCAGTGCTTTATTCCAGATGCGAACTTCATCAATTATGCCCTGAAATTCGCGTGAACCTTCGGGGGTTTTACCGACAAGGACACTCGCTTTATCTGATAGACCAGGAAGTTTAACTCCAGACCCGCTTTCACTATCGAGTTTTCCATTAAAATAATACCTGTGCTTTCCATCTACCACTACAGCCGCAATATGCACCCATTCCTTGAGCGGAACTTTTGCGACACTTACGGTGCCTACGCCCGCCGTGCTAAAGTGCAATGTTCCAGCTGCCATTGTGTAAAGACTGTAGGATCGTGGATCATTGGATTTTGAAACAATGCCTTGATAACCTGCCGCTGGTACCTCATATCTATCTGCTTTGAGCCATGCCATAACAGTTACGTCCTTGTCTACGCACAGAATATCTGCATGTGGTACTTCCACCCAGTCAGTTGAACCATTTAACTGCAACGCTTTGCCAAACTTTCCATCTACCCACTTTGGATCACCTTTCAGGTCTCCATTATTGCCATATTTAGAGATATCCGTTGCTACTTTTCCTTTTCCATCTTCAAATGATAATGAAAGTATCAAGGATGCGTCTGTCTCTTGTGCTTTAGTGACTGAAGCACTTATAATTAAAACAGCTATTGACAAAGTCACTATAAAAAATCTACTTCTTACTCTTGCCATTTTTTATCACCTCATTGTGTTTCCGCTTGCTCGAACCCCAACAGCGAAATTTAAAACTTGACAGCTTTCCTGATTCGATTTCTAATATTTTATTGTGTATCCTTTTCCCACCTCCTCGATTGTTTCTATGTTGTCAACTACTTTAGAGATATTTTTAATTTCCAGCACGAATCCATCCCCATTTAGTAGATAGAGAATCCTGAGAGGATACAGCTTTTCCGCCTGACGGTTCTTTCTGTACATCGTTGGCAAGTGCAACAGCTTCTTTCATCTTTCCTTTACCGAAGGCTACGTAATACACAATAGTGCTTGTTTCGCCTTTCTTGATCTGTTTTGCCTGATTATCATGCACGAGGTGCATTCTACCGGGGTTTCGTGGAGCCCATTCCATAAAAACTGCTTCTTTAGCATCAGGACCATAGAGTCCACCATAATAACCGTCCTTGACCCAATATACAGTATATGGAAATGGTTGAGCGTTTGCCTGCATACCTTCAACATCAGTGTTTACTTCAAACATTGGTGAATGACCACTCTGGAACGACGAGATAGCATCATTACCGATATTTTTTACAGTGAATTCATGCTTGATATATGGTACACTATCATAGTAAGTGGCAATGCACGTAAATTCTTTCGAGACTCCATCGCTAGAAATATATTTTACAACTGCTTTGCCTCCACCTTTCTCTACTGTCTCCCATTTTTGAAGTCCACCCCAATCATGCCATGCACCGCCGTATTCACCGGAATGGTAAAAAGCCCTTCCAGCGACACCGATTATACTATTCTCGCTACCAGCTACAAACGCCTGCATATAGCCCATCTGGGCGCCTTTGTTCCAGTGAACCTCATATCCCGCAGTCTTTACGATCACCGAAGTTCCTTCTTCTTTAACATCTACAGCCATAAGCGATGAACTTATAGCTAGAATCATAACAAAAGTTATAAGTAACTTTTTCAAATATAATATACTCCCTTATGGTAAACATTATAAACCGTTTTAAGGTAAATAAAATTTATAGGGACAAGACGTGCTTGCCCCTACGTTATTCACTAACTAATATCCTGATCGGATTTGTCCCCATGTAGTAGAAATTGTACCTACTGGAGATACAGCAGTCGCTGAAGGTTCTTCTTTTACTTTATCTGCAAGAGCAACAGCTTCTTTCTCTCCACCTTTGCCAAAAGCCACATAATATGTGATGGTATGAGATTCACCTTTCTTTATTTCCTTTGCTGCGCTATCATGCACAAGGTGCATTCTACCGGGGTTTCGTGGAGCCCATTCCATAAAAACGGCTTCCTGAGCTTCAGGACCATAAAGCCCTCCGAAGAATCCAGTTTTAGTCCAGTAAACAGTAAATGGAAACGGCTTGGTACCATTTGCCATGTTATCTATGTCAACGTTAACTTCGAACATTGGCGAATGTCCCGACTTAAATGATGGAATTACGACATCACCGGTATTGGTAATTTTAACCTCATGCTTTATATATGGCACAGTGTCATAGAAGGTCACATTGACATCATAATCCTTCTGTCCACCATCGTTGGCTTTGAAATTGACAATAGCCCTAGCGCCAGTTTTATCAACGACTTTCCATGCTTGGAGAGCACCCCAATCGTGCCAGTTACCAGCATATTCACCTGAATGATAAAACGATCTGCCTGCGATACCAACGATACTATCTTTACTTCCCCCGACAAATACCTGCATATATCCCATCTGTGCCGCTTTGTTCCAGTATGCCTCATAACCACTTGTCTTTATAATGACGTAAGTAGCATCCTCTGTTACTTCAACAGCCAGAGCGGGTAGAACCATGTATAAAAACAGCCCAGCAACTAATAACAATATAACTTTCTTCACTTTCGTCCCTCCTTGTTTATCAATAGAACGGATGTAACCTATCAATAGAGAACTCCCTATGTCCAAGTATCTCACTCTTAGTCAATTTTCCTGATGCGATTTCTAATATTTCATCGTATATCTTTTCTCCCACCTCCTCGATTGTTTCTGTGCCATCAACTATCGTTCCGGCGTTTACGTCCATGTTGTCTGACATTCTGGAATACATCAACGAGTTAGTCGCTATCTTGATTACAGGCGCAATTGGTGAGCCTACTGGCGAACCACGCCCGGTTGTGAAAGTGACGATCTGCGCTCCAGACGCCAATTCTCCTGCAATAGATGCGGTGTCCTGACCCGGTGAGTCCATTATTACCAACCCTTTACAAGATGGCTTGACTCCGTAGTCAACGACTTCGTTTATTGTGCAAGTACCAGCTTTGACGACAGCGCCGAGTGACTTTTCCTCAAGAGTAGTAATACCGCCTGCGATGTTCCCCGGAGCCGGGTTCGCAAGGCGAATATCCACGCCAATAGCTTTTGCACGATCCTCTACCCTCTGAACAAACCAGAGAATCTTTTGAGATACATCCTTGTCAACGCCCCTCTCAGCAAGCAGATGCTCCGCCCCGATCATCTCCGTAGTCTCTGCTAGAATGACAGTTCCACCTGCTTTCACAACAAGGTCACTTGCGTACCCAGAAGCTGGATTTGCAGAAATCCCAGAACAGGCATCCGAACCACCGCATTGAGTCGCAACGATCAGAAATTCAATGCCGACTTCCTCTCTTTTCAGTTGAGAGGCATATTCTACCAATTTTTGGGCGATCTGAGAGCCTTTCCTTATTGATTCAAGCGTTCCGCCATTATCTTGAATTATTAATGTTTCCAGAGGCTTTCCTGATTTTACGATCTCTTCTGCAACTTCAGGCACGCCTATCGTCTCGCATCCAAGACCGACAACAAGAACAGCCGATACGTTGGGATTCTTTGCAATTCCGGTCAGAACACGCTTTGTTTGTTCCTTATCTTCACCGTTCTGCGCACAGCCATGCTCATGCACCAAAGAAACCGTTCCCTGCACCTCCTCTGATATTCGTTTTGCAACGTGGCTTGCACAGACGACCGTAGGCAGAATCAGGACGTAGTTCCTGATGCCTACCGTACCATCAGTCCGTTTATATCCAAGAAAAGTCGTTTTCACTTAGCCATACCTCTTTCACCTGAAAGGTTTTTTACATGCACCAATTCACCAACAGCGATGTTTTGGGTTGCTATGCCGATCCTCTGCCCATACTTAATGACACCTTCATCCCTGTTTACGTCTTTCAGAGATACCTTGTGACCAAACGGGATAAGCTCTCTGATGATTATTTTTCCTCCATCATCAGCCATAAGTACAGTATCAGCTTTGACCTCAACTCTCGCAGTGGCAACGTTATCTTTAGGGTCAGCGATTATGAATTTGTCTTTGATTTTTATATTGTTTTCCATGTCTTCATACTACCACACAGTAAGGTTTATGTCAAGTATCATTGCTGTTCAACCTGTTTATTTCACATTTAACTATCTTGTAGAATCTGAATTATCAAAGGTTTTATTTGTGGAATTCTGTGATTTATAGTTTGCCACAAGAGATCATAATCTACACCGAAATAAAAATGGATCAGCTTATCTCGCATTCCTGCCATTGCTTTCCAAGGGATTTCTGGATAATCTTTCCTGATATGTCGCGGAATTCCCTTTGATGCTTCCCCTATTATCTCTAACTTTCTCATTATTGCACTTGATTTCATATCGTCTTTTATAAGTTCCTCATATTCCATTCCAACCATAAATCTCTCAATAGCTCACATTGCTTCTACAATATCTTGTAGATATAATCTATAATCTCTCATAGATATATAGTCTCCTCTAGGATGCGATTTTTTATCTCCTCACGAATGGAATTACGTGGAACAATGTCAACCTTGCAATTAAGTTTCTTTTTGAGAAATGTGGAAACTTCTACAAGATCAAAGAGATCCGCTCCTTTATCAAAATCCACCAATATATCTACATCGCTTGATTTCTTTTCATTCCCTTTTGCGTAAGACCCAAAAATCCCTTTTATATCTGCTTTATATCTTTGTCTGGCTTCATTTTTAACTTCATCAAGTATCTTAATAATCTCATCTTTTTTCAAAGATTTTCACCTCTCTTTATTCTGATACATCAACTTTAGCATTAATCGCTTCATTCTTTATCGTGCCTTCTTTATTACCTGCAATCTTGTTGCCTTTAATCGTTATTCTATCAGCTTTCGACTCGATCCATACTCCGTATTGTTGAGTCTTTTTGCCTTCTGGTTGATTATCGCTTATTTCGTTTCCAATGATAGTTATATCGTGAGTCTCACCACGAATGAAAATACCGGATCCTTCCCCGCCAGCGCCATTGTTAAGAATCTTGTTGTTTTCCAGTAAGTTGCGATGCCCGCCTGTATATTCTGGTTCATTTCGGAAAAATATGCCGTGACTTTTGTTCCCGATGACAATATTATTTCGTAAAATATTATCGGAGTCTTTATGCCCTATTGAAATGCCAAACTGACCGTTATTTCTAAGCTCATTTCCCTCGAATAGACCATTTCGCACTCTCCAGCATAAGAATAGACCATCAGCGCCATTATCATAAGCCAGATTATTTTTCATGATCGGTCTTTGTGAACCACTACCAGGATGGAATCCAAGAGTCTCATTGTCGTATGATACGCACTTCTCTACAATCGTATCATTGCTCTGCTGGAAGCTGATCCCGTCTCCATTGTAGTCATGGATTATGCAATCCCTGATCTGTGCGCCATTTGCACGATATAGGAAAATACCAGCACCCCTACACCCATTCAGATGATCGTTCTTATCTTTATTGCCATCAATGGTCAGTTTTTCTATGCGAACATTATCCACGTAGTATCCGCTAATCACAGGAAACGTATTTTTAACCATCGCACCATTACCTACCATACAGTCTGCGTTCAATGGCTTATTAATGGCGAAGTTATCACCGTCACGAGATATTATTGTCGCCACTGTAGTATGAAATCCACCTGAGTTATTATCCGCAATAGTAACACCCATGCCCACCTCGAAACCAGATGGATCGACAGGTGTTACCTCCTCCTGTCCGTAGTCTCCGTCTGTCGCAAGGACTGACTTAATTCCATCGGACTTTCGCAGGATAGTCTTTTCACCCTGTCCTATTACTGTGATATTACTACGGAGGTGAAGTGAATCTTTCATTAGATAAGTTCCTTCACCTATATAGACCGTTCCTCCGCCAAATCCAGCGACATAATCCACAGCAGATTGCAATGCCCTATTATCTGAACCGATAATATCAGCGTTATTTATTCCAACAGTAATTGATACACGTTCAGCCATATTTGATTCTCCTATTCTAATGTTGACGATAGTTGAAAAAACTAGCAAAACATAAAAAATCGCACATTTGAAACGATCTGTCTTTAGATACTCCAATTTTCCACCCTCAAGCCTTTCAATCCTTCTAAACGTACAATAACGCAGGTATTAAAAAAAACATCTTCTAACGCTTTTCGTTTTTCATCAAATTGTGGAAAACCAAAAATTATCTGCAAGCAGTGTGTAGTATCTAATAGGTACATTTGTTTAAAACTCCGCATCAGATTTAGATTCATTAATAGCTTTTAAAATCTTGTAGTATTCTTCTTTAGGTCCGACCCATGTTCCCCAGTGTTTTAATACAGACTTTCCTGTAGAAAAATCGGATTTTTCCGTTTCTTTATTGCTTTCATTTTTGTTTATCCTGCTATTTTTGACAAACAGATCAAAATCTGATTCATTTATACGAATAATTTTTCCAAGTTTATAGCCAATGAGCTTTCCTGATTTTAACCAACGTGTTACTGACATAACTGATACACCCAAACGTTCAGCAATTTCTCTGGTTGAAAGATACTTTGTATTAGTTTCCATAATATTACCTCCATACATCTTATAGCTTATTTACTTATTTAATTATGTTATCAATTTTATCACTAGCCATTTGTTCTAGAATTTACCTCAGTCAAACAAAACACAGTGATAATCATCATTATTAATGGGATCATGAGTTTTCACTTATGTTCACCTCCACCATACCACGAACTGAATTAGCTAAATATACTTTATCCGCTTCGAGTATATCACTTTCGAGTAATACTTTTTCTTCTAATGAGAATCCGCTTTCAAACAAATATCGCCTGAAAGTACCATCTAATAATCCGCATATTATCGGTGGCGTATAAAACTTATTTCCATTTTTTACAAATATATTCGAGATAGCCCCTTCGGTAACTTCTCCTTTGTTATTCATAAATAGAATATCATAGTAGCCATCAACCCGTGCCTTTTGGTACTCGCTATCATATAATTCCCTGTTTGTAGTCTTATGGTACAGAAATCTGTTATTCGGGTCAATCCTGATCTTTGAGAATATCGCCCGCTTTTTTTCTGAATCTGTTTTATCCAATTCTGATGATGATATTTTAGTTTCCCCGTTCTTATTCAGTAGCAATCTTACCCTATATTCTACTCCGTTATTAAATGTTTCTGTCTCACTCCGTAAAGCCTGAATAATCCGATCTTTATTATAGTCAAATTGAAAGTATTTAGCTGATTCTTCTAATCTTCTAAGATGCAGTTCCAGCAGATAGAACTCACCTTTTTGCCATAGTATTGTCTCAATGAGTTGAAAATCAATATACGTTGAAGTCAGGAAATTGGCTTTTAGCAGACATTCATCATATTCAGATTCTGCATCGGAATCATAGATTATGCCACTACCGATACCCATTTCTCCATTTTTGGCTGATCTATCCAATACGAGCGTTCTGATAGCAACATTAAAAACGCTTGTGTTATCTGGTGCTATGTATCCAATACTGCCGGTATAAACTCCTCTAGGTTCTTTTTCCAGCTTGTTTATAATTTTCATTGTGCTTATCTTTGGTGCGCCGGTGACTGAACCACAGGGAAACATGCTCTTGAAGAACTCCAGCCATTTGACCTTATCCCTTAATTCTGACTGAACTGTTGATGTCATCTGAAATAGCGTCTCGTATTTCTCAATCTCAAACAGCTTATTCACCTTAACACTGCCGATCTTTGATATTCTGCCGAGATCATTGCGAAGCAGATCAACGATCATGACGTTTTCCGCACGATTTTTCACCGAGTTATGCAGTTCCTCTGCTATGCAGACGTCATCATGATTATCAATACCTCGCTTTATCGTTCCTTTCATGGGCTTTACGAATACATAATCTGGCGTTCTACGAAAAAATAGTTCAGGTGACAGTGACAGAATATCTTTATTTTGGCATCTTATGAAAGCTGAATATGAGGCGGATTGCTTCATGCACAGGCTAAAAAACAGATTCCTTGCATCCCCATCATAATTAAATTTATGCTTGAATGTGTAATTGACCTGATAAGTCTCCCCATTGGCGATTGCTTCTCTAACAGATTCAACGTCCTGAATGTAAACGCTTTTCCCAACAGTATTACAGATGTTGCTTATCTGGCAATCTGATATTTCTTTGGGTACATATTGTTCAAATAATCTTTCTATATTTTTCCCCCTTTGAAAAAGGGGGTTAGGGGGATTTAAATTTTCACTGGAATAAAACTTATTATCCCTGTGATTGTATGTTATCGGCTGTTTATATACGCCAAACCAGAGCAAAGGGACGTTTGAAGTACGTATGTTATCAGTAACATGCTCAAAGTATAATCCAGCTTCGTAACTTATGAATCCAGCCAGATAGTAACCATCTTGCAGGTATTTTTCGATATTTGAGAGTGCTTCAATAAGTTCTTGTTTATCAAAGCAATAGATACAGCCAATCGGTGACGTGAAGACGTAACTACAATAATTGTCAGAATCTACCAGACCGTTCCATAAAAAAACGAAATCATCTTTTTGATCCAGATAGTCTAGTAAAAATAGTAGCAGTTTTTTGTTGTTCATTATAATATTACAGCCATCCTGCGACTGTCCACATCACACTTGCACGAGTGAAGACCGTATCTTTTAGTGCTTCAATTTCATTAACAGGATCATGCCCGTATTTATGCCTGAATTCCTCATGAATCAATCGCTCAATCTCTGTTTCACCTTCAATTGGCAGGTCAATCCATCTGTTACCTGTTATCCCGCTTTCCTGAACAGCTACGCAAAGCTCAACGTCATGTAGAGCATTTTCTGCGCCGTATATAAGCTCTACGTTCTCAGTAAGTGCGCTGTGCATACTGCAAAGGATGCTTGCCTTAGCAACTTCGTCAGTTCCTGATATACCGTATTTCTTGAATGGATTTTTCCATATTATTGGCGGATCAGTATCAATGAGAACGTGATCCAGAACCTGTTCACCATCAATTTCTTCATAACCATCTTGAATTGAGTAATGTTTATTACCATCAAACAATACCAATTCGCTTCCAGATAAATAGCCATCAGTTCCTTCTATCTCCCACAGACTTGATCTTGGACCGGGTAATGGCTTTCCAAATTGGCAAGTTACGCCGTTCTGAAATTCTATTATCGCACTTTCCCATATCCTTATACTTGATGGGTCTCCACCGTAAGTTATGTATTCAGGCACTTTTGCTTTTCCAACGTAGCCAAGAATCCTTTTAGCTTCACTTCCAAGAAGCATACGGACAGCGTTAAAGCCATGATAAGCACCAGAAGTATACCATAAGCGAACGTGCAGTATTTTACCCAATAATCCAGAATCTATTATCTTCTTTTTAAGCCTTTCGTGAGGCCAGACCCATACGTTTTCAGCAATCTCAAGTTTTACCCCATTCTGTTCACAACTCTGGATTATGGTTTTTGCAATCTGTCTTGTGATAGCTAGTGGTATCTCACGGATAATGTTGACTTTGTTTTCTGCTGACATTATCGTCATTACGCTGAGTGAATCGGTAGGTGTAAGCCCGAAGAAAACGTCAGGTTTTTCGGTTTGAAGCATTTTTTCCACGTCAGTATAGATGGTTTCTGCACCATGCTTTTCAGCGGCAGATTTAGCACGCTCAATATTCTTATCACAGATAGCACAGAATTTATACTTGTCAGTCAACTTTGCTATGGTTGCCATGTAATCATTTGCTCTGGGTCCAGCGCCGGCGACAGCAATACGTAGTATGCTCATTTTCATCACTCCTAAATAGTGGTCAACCAGATTAATTATTTGGTTGACCAATACGAGTTTTTCAGTTAATTGAGGAATAGTCATAATTCATGAAAAAAACATGGAGACACAGAGGCACGGAGAGAACTTAGAAAGGATGAAATTGTAATAATTGTTTCTTCTTTTTCATCCTTCCGCCTTCATCCTTTTTCTCCGTACCTCTGTGTCTCCGTGTTTAGCTTCTTTTTATTCTATAACTGAAAAAGTCGTATGACCAATATAATTACTAAGCTACACGAGGTTTAGCTATTATCTCAAGAATTTTTAAAGAAAAGAAATCTGTGGAATATGCAGGTCTAACAACAAGTGCGGTATCCGCACCGACTCCTGTTCCAGCTATTGTAATGGCTTCCTGATCAACAGGGATCAAGCCGGAATCTGCGGCATTGACAACAATTTCAACTGCAACTTTTGTGCCTTGTGAGAAAGTGTAATATGTATAAGCGATAAGGTCAGTCCAGCTTATCCCGCCGAATTTTTCCATAACAGCATTTCCCACATTACCCATAAGCGAATGGGTGCAGGTAAGAAACTTAACGCCCATTTCTTCCGCCTCTTTGACCTTCTCAGAAATAGGTGCGCCGTATTTTTCCCATATTCCAGCGTGGAGAGTCACAGCGATAATATTGACGTCTTGTCCTTTGAATTCTCTGGCAACTTTGATTGCTGTTTCGCCTGTTGTCGTTGCAACAACTATGTGTTTAATACCAAGTTCTTTGCATCTTTGAGCAGAGAGTTTAATTGTCTGTTCCGTGTTAATCTCGCCTTTCTCTTCAAAATATGTAGCCTTGAATTCCATTGTTAATCTCCTTGTATAATATGTATTGAGTAAATAACCAAACTCCATTATCATCTTTACGATGATTGGGACTATATTTATTGATATATTTCTGTTTGAATATTACGACTTTTTCAGTTATAGAATAAAAAGAAGCTAAACACGGAGACACAGAGGCACGGAGAAAAAGGATGAAGGCGGAAGGATGAAAAAGAAGAAACAATTATTACAATTTCATCCTTTATCCTTTCTAAGTTCTCTCCGTGCCTCTGTGTCTCCGTGTTTTTTTCATGAATTATGACTATTTCTCAATTAACTGAAAAACTCGTATGAATAATACTTTTTATATATATACATTGGCATTATATCTTTTTGTCTCTATGAGATCAATAGAAAATTTTATATGGAGGATACCACAAATGCCCAATCTAATAACTATTTATCTAATGTCAGAACAACAAAAACAATTGGAACAAATACTAGAAACTGATTTCGGGGTCAGACTGGAAACATGGAGAAACCAAATTTAAACGATTCTTTTCTTTTTCTCTTCTCAATTTCATTGACATAGAAAGTTTAATGTGTTATAAACAATCCATTGGTTTGTGTTGCAGATAATTAAAGCTGAATCATAAACAATGGAGATATGCTATGTCAAATGGACTACCCCCTTTGAAAATTACTGACGTAAAAACAATTCTCACCGCACCTGATGGGATCAGGCTTGTAGTCGTAAAGATTATGACTAATGAGCCGGGGTTGTACGGTCTTGGCTGTGCTACTTTTACTCAAAGACCGTTAGCTGTCGCTACTGCGGTTGATGAATATCTGAAGCCGTTTCTCGTCGGACAAGACCCAGATCGTATCGAGGACATTTTTCAGTCCGCATTTGTAAGCTCATATTGGCGAAATGGACCAGTACTTAATAATGCTTTGAGCGGTATGGATATGGCATTGTGGGACATTAAAGGCAAGCGCGCCAATATGCCAGTCTATCAGCTTCTTGGCGGAAAGTGCCGACATGCGGCTGCGCTTTATGGTCACGCCGGTGGACGAGATTTTGAGGAACTTGTTGACGACGTACACAGATTTATGGAAAAAGGCTATCGTTATGTAAGGGTGCAGGTTTCTATCCCCGGTTATTCCACTTATGGTTCTGGTGGTGGAACACCAAAAGGAAAAGTATGGGGACCAATATCACCCGATCAGGAAACCTTTGAGCCTACGCCTTATGTCAATACGATAATAAAAATGTTTGAACATCTTCGCATTAAACTTGGTGATGAGGTAGAATTACTCCATGACGTTCACGAACGTATCCCGCCGATTCAAGCGATTAACTTAGCTAAGGAACTGGAGAAATACAGGCTGTTCTTCCTTGAAGATGTGTTTGCCCCCGAAGATATAGAATATCTAAGGATACTCAGACCGCAGACCAGCACACCTATCGCCATCAGCGAGCTTTTCAACAACTCATGTGAATTCGTGCCTATGATAAAGGATCGGCTTTTCGACTTTATCAGAATTCACCTGTCTCAGTATGGTGGTATAAGTCCTGCGAGGAAAGTAGCGGCTTTGTGCGAATTCTTTGGTATACGCACTGCATGGCACGGTCCCGGTGACGTTTCACCAGTCGGTCATGCGGCGAATTTGGCTCTTGATCTATCATGCTATAACTTCGGCATACAGGAACAGCATGTCTTTGGTCAGCGAACTCGTGAAGTGTTCCCGGGATGTCCTGAGATCAGGGATGGGTATATGTGGTCAAATGACCTTCCTGGGCTTGGTATTGACGTTAATGAGGAACTAGCAGAGAAGTTTCCGTTCCCGGAACATCCGCTTAATGGTGCTTGGGGTCCGATACGCCGTGCCGATGGTTCTGTAATCCGCCCTTGATATTATCTTAATTCTACGAGTTTTTCACTTATAGAAACAAAAAGAAAATAACCACGGAGACATGGAGAGAAAATAAGAAAAAAATCCTCTCCGTGTTCTCTGTGTTCTCAGTGGTGAAAAAAATCAAGGAACTAAATGTTATATGAAAATAACCACGGAGGCACGGAGAGGAATGAGAAAGGATGAAATTGTAATACTCGTTTCGTCTTTTTTCATCCATCATCCTTCCGTCTTCATCCTTTTTCTCCGTACCTCTGTGTCTTCGTGGTTAATCTAACTGAAAAAGTCGTATTAATTAATCAATGTTCATGAATGCAGGCGTCCCTTTTCCGTATGATTATGGAAGAAGAATCTCTATGAGTATAGTACAATCCGAAATCGAAGCAAACTCAGAATGGCTGATCAAAGAAATAAAAAGCTATGATGATACATCAAACCTTTCTCTGGTTCAAGAAGCTTATAAATTCAGCCAGATAAAACACAATAGTCAATTGCGCAAATCGGGTGATCCATATTTCATCCACTGTCAAGAGACTGCACGGATCCTCGCATTGTGGAGAATGGACGTAAGCACTATAATCGCCGGACTTCTCCACGACGTTCTTGAAGACACAGATTCAACACCCGCAGAACTGAAAGGCAAGTTTGGTAATGAAATATCCCAGATGGTCGAGGGTGTTACAAAAATCAACCAGATTTCATTTAAGGACATCGAAAATCAAGCCGAAAGCTTCCGCAAAATGATTCTTGCAATATCAAAAGACGTCCGAGTAGTTCTCATCAAACTTGCCGATAGACTTCACAACATGCGAACCCTCCAATACCTGAAAAAAGATTCTCAAACCAGAATTGCACAAGAAACACTGGAGATTTATTCACAACTTGCCCTTAGACTTGGTATGGCAAGGATCAGCGCAGAATTAAAAGACCTGTCAATGATATATCTGGACAGAGATACTTATGACGAGATCGCAAGACTTGTGCAAAATGAAGTTCAAGAAAGAGGCTGGCAAATAGAAGAATTAGCTCAAGTAATAAAGAATACACTGATCGAGTCAGAAATACATTCAGAGGTCGAGGGAAGGCTTAAAGATATATATGGTATAAGCCAGAAGATGAAAACAAGAGGACTTCTTTTTGAGAATATTTATGATATTTACGCTTTCAGGGTTTTGGTGGATTCTGTAAGTGATTGTTATGCCAGTCTGGGTGTCATTCATTCAAAATGGAAACCGATACCGGGTCGAATAAAAGATTACATTGCTATGCCAAAGAGCAACGGTTATCAATCTTTGCACACTACAGTGATCGGTCCGGGAGGAAAACCAGTGGAGATACAGATCAGGACGTTTGAGATGCACATCGTCGCTGAATATGGTATTGCCGCTCATTGGCGATATAAAGAAGGCGGTCCTTCATCTGATGAGGACAGAAGATTCTCATGGCTACGAAGAATAGTGGAGGATATGCAGGAACTTGGGAACCCAAGACATTTTATGGAGTCTATCAAATCAGAGCTTTTCCCTGAAGAAGTTTACGTTTTTACTCCCAAAGGTGAGGTAAAAATTCTTCCTCAAGGAGCGACCCCTATTGATTTTGCCTTCAGTGTTCATACAGAAGTTGGATTTCAGTGTGTTGGTTCCAGAGTGAACGGATTAACGGTTCCACTAAAATATGAGCTTAAAAGCGGGGATATTGTTCAGATAATCTCCAGATCAGGAGCCAAACCGAGCAAAGATTGGCTTAAATACGCTAAGTCAGCAAGAGCAAGAAGCAAGATTCGCCATTGGATAAGAGAAGAAGAGCGAACTGAAAGCATAAAACTTGGTCAGGAACTACTTTTATCAGAGATGAAATCGAGAAGACTGGATTCCAAGGGAATACTAAAATCAGATACCTTGCTTGAAGTCGCTACTCAATTGAAACTTTCCACTATTGATGACCTATTAGCTCACATTGGCTACGGTAGAGTTTCAGAACAGCATATTGTCAACTTACTCGCTCCTGAGACTGAGGAAAAAGAACCTGAACCTGAGCAAATCAAAAAACATATCCCATCAGGCGGCGTAATGGTTGGAGGTATTGGAGACCCTTATGTAAGATTCGCTAAATGTTGCAATCCTATCCCAGGCGATGAAATTGTAGGGTTTATAACGAGAGGACGAGGAGTTACTATTCACGTTTCGGATTGTAGAGAAATATCAGGAGAAACGGAACGCATAATGGAGGCTGAATGGAACGTTCTGGATGGTTCTGTATATCCAGTTGATATATCTATAGAATCAGATAATAAACGAGGGATGTTAGCTGATCTGGCAGCGGCTATTTCAAAGGAAGGCGTAAATATCGAGAGTGCTAACATAAGCACAGAAAATTCAACAGCCGCATCTAGCTTTACAATTCAGGTCACTAACCTTGATCATCTGAATAAAGTGATGGACAGCATAAGGCACATAAAGGGTATAAAGAGAGTAGAAAGGAAACTTAGACAGGCAAAGAATAACGGAACGGCTAGAGGATTAGAAGATTAGAAGATTCTAAGATTGTCATAATAAAATCTTCTAATCTTTAAATTCATTAGACTGCTTTTTTCACTTTGGATGATGAAAGACAACTGGAGCAGACACGAACACGTTTTATCATCCCACTGAAGTTTAGCTTGACTCTGTGTAGATTAGGAAGCTGTCTTCTTTTTGTTTTTCCTGTAACGTAGCGTTCTTTGCCGTTTCTGAGTTTTCGTCCTCTTCGGGAGACAGATAACGCCACTACTGGACCTTTGCCACAGATATAGCATATTCTCGACATGATTTTCACCTCGCTCAAGCTCAAGATAATCAAGTAAGGGCAAAGCTTATGTTTTGTGAAATTCCGATTAAATAATTAACAAATGCTTTGTCTTTACAAATAATTTCTATTTTTTTAACGATTACGATTATAATAATACCAAATTAATAATAGCATAATAAGGCTTAAATTTCAAGTCTTTTTTCATCTAACAAGAGAGGATGCCAATTTGAAAGCTTATACTTTGACCAAGCCTTTTGAGTTTAAAGAGATTGAAGTAAACGAACCTGTGATTTCAAAACCCGATGATGTTATCATTAACGTCAAAGTCGTAGGTATATGTGGAACCGATATGCTTAGTTATCAGGGGAAACACGAAATGGTGACTTTCCCAAGAATAATAGGACATGAATTTTCGGGCATTGTTGAAGAAGTCGGTGATGATGTCAAGAACGTGAAGCCCGGAGATTATGTTGCGGTTGAACCTCTGGTGACATGCGGAGTATGTAAACCATGCAGAACTGGTGATTACAACGTCTGCGAGGACATGAAAGTGCTGGGTGTTCACGTTGACGGCGCATGTCAGGACAAGGTTGTAATTGGTGCAAATAGAGTGTTTAAACTACCCCACGGAACGACATTTAAGGAAGGCGCAATGATTGAGCCTTTATGCGTTGGATTAGAAGTTTCTCGCAGAGGACAATTAAGCATTGAGGACACGCTGGTAATATTCGGTGCAGGTGTTGTTGGACTGTGCGCTTTGAAAGTAGCAAAATGCTATGATGCTAGAAGCATTATCTCTGTTGATATAAGTGATGATAAACTGAAATTGGCTAAAGAGATGGGCGCTGATTATACTATCAATCCCACAAAAGAGAATGTAGAACAGAGGGTCGCTGAACTTACTGATGGTAAAGGTGCAAGCCTTGTTATTGAGGTTACCGGTTCAGAGGAAGCAATAAAAACTTGCTTTGCTGTTACTGCTTATAGAGGACGTGTAGCGATACTGAGTTTTTACAAAACGCCATTAGTTCAAATACCAGCCCTGCACATAGTGAAGAAGGAATTAGACGTATATGGATCAAGGCTTTACCGAAACAGATACCCGCTTGCCATTGATCTTCTGGCAAAAAAGGAAGTATCTCTGCTGGATTTAATCTCTCACGAGTTTCCATTTGAGCAGATCGATCAGGCAATGAAGACCACACTGAATCCAACAGAAAAATCGCTAAAGGTTATTATCACCAAACAAATTTCTAATAATTAAATAGAAATAAAAAGAAATTAAACACGGAGATACAGAGTCACGGAGAGGAAAGGCGAGGGATTAAATATTTAGGAAATAGCACACGAATTAAGCAACTTTAATAAATCTTTTTAAAATTCAGGAAATAGAACGCTGATAACGCGGATCAGGCGAATTTGCGAGGATCGAAATAAATAAAGAAAAATCCGCGAAAATCCGTTTAATCCGCGTCATCAGCGTTCTATTCCTAAAAATTTAACATCATTAATAAAATCCGTGAAAATCCGTCGCATCTGTGCCAATCCGTGTGCTATTATTATAAAAATTAATTCGGTTGACCAGTAGAATCATTTACCTATCCTTTCCTCTCCGTGCCTCTGTGTCTCCGTGTTTTTTCATGAATTATTACTATTCTAACTGAAAAAGTCGTATAATTATGGCATTAATTTTTGTTTTTATTTCTATTTTAGGCACTGTTTCATGAGGAGTTTTAAATTTATGATCCTCGATTTCCACGTCCACGCATTTCCCGACAAAGTAGCAGATAAAGCCATTGAGACCCTTGAAGCAATTTACGGCGATAAATGCTTCTCTGATGGTAAGATAGCAAGTCTTCTGGATAATATGCGGAATATCGGCATAGACTTATCTGTTGTTCAACCTGTATCCACTGATCCACGTCAGGTTGTTTCCATCAATACATGGTCGTCTGGTCTTAACCAGAAAAATGGCTTTCCACTAATCGGATTCGGAACGATCCACCCCAAATTTGAAGGATATTATGACGAGATTCAGAGAATGAAGGAATTGGGCATAAAAGGAGTCAAATTCCAACCGAGTTTTCAGGAATTTTATCCTGATGACGAAAATATGTTTCCGATATACGAAGAATTGATAAAGGCTGGCATGGTTATAATATTCCACGCAGGTGATGAAATAAGACCTGCAAAAATCGTCTATGCAACTCCACAAAGACTTGCCATAGTGCTTGATGTGATGCACGATTTGATTAATGACTGTAACTATTACGTTGTGAATGATTCACAAAAAACAGCGAAAATCGTTGCGGCGCACCTCGGTGGTTATCAAATGTGGGATCAGGTGGAAGAATATCTGCTTGGCAGAGAGATATACTTTGATATTTCTTATTTATTCGGACATCTTGATATACAGCATATAATGAGGATTATCCGATCTCATGGTATAAAAAAGATACTATTCGGAAGCGATTTCCCATTTGCTCAACCAAAAGAGGAAATTAAGACTATATTACAATTAGATTTGACTAATGAAGAGCGCGAAGGCATATTCAGCAATAATGCCTTAAAATTACTGACTTTATACCAGTTTTTTCACTTATAGGAATAAAAAGAACTAAACACGGAGACACTGAGGCACGGAGAGAACTTAGAAAGTATGAAGGATGAGTGATGAAGGATGAAACGTAATACTGTTTCTTCTTTTTCATCCATCATCCTTCCGCCTTCATACTTTTTCTCCGTGCCTCAGTGTCTCTGTGGTTATTTTCTTATGACATTTAGTTCCTTGATTTTTTTCACCACGGAGAACACAGAGAGGAATTTTTTTCTTATTTTCTCTCCGTGTTCTCTGTGTTCTCCGTGGTTATTTTCTTTTTGTTTCTATAAGTGAAAAACTCGTTATTACCCGTTAATTATTTAATGTTCATAAGGCAGGGGTATCCTTGCCGAAACGAGAGATGATGATAGTTGATGAGATAAAAAAGATCGAAAATAGATTAACCGAGCTAAGAGAGCATTTTCACAAATATCCAGAATTGTCGTTTCATGAAGTGCAAACATCCCAGAAGATAGCTGAGATACTTCGAGAATTAGGACTTGATGAAGTGTATACTGGTATAGCAAAAACTGGAGTTATCGGTGTGCTTCATGGAAAAGAAGTAGGTAAAACCTTTGCTATAAGAGCAGATATTGATGCTCTTCCCATAAAAGAAGAAAATGACGTTCCCTATAAATCTCAGAATGATGGAGTAATGCACGCCTGCGGTCACGACGCTCATATAACTATGGCTCTCGGAACAGCGATGATCCTTAGTAAAATGAGGGACAAACTCAAAGGAAACGTAAAATTCATATTCCAACCTGCTGAAGAGATCGGCGGGGGGGCAAAGCTGATGGTTGAAGAAGGTGTAATGGAGAATATAGACGCCATAATAGGATTACACGTTTGGTCTGGCCTGGATGTAGGATCAATTAGTGTAAAAGCTGGTCCTGATATGGCTTCTGCATATAGATTTGAGATCATCGTTAAAGGTAATGGCGGTCATGCTGCAATGCCGCATCTTACCGTTGATCCGATAGTGGCTTCTGCTCAAATTATTAATGCTTTGCAGACTATCGCCAGCCGTTCCATCAATCCCTTAAAACCGATAGTATTGTCAATATGCAAGATAAATGGCGGGAGTGCGTTTAATATTATCCCACCCGAAGTCCGTATGGAAGGTACGCTTAGAACTCTTGATGATGAAGTTTCAATTAAAGCTCTGCAAAGGATAAACGAAATCGTTAGCGGAGTTGCTCAAACAATGGGTGTTGAATGCATATTTAATTGTGAAGCGAATTTTCCATTACTAAGCAATGATCAGAATATAACTGAATTGATAAAAAAAGCAGGTATCGCTGTTCTTGGAAGTGATAAAGTACTTGATGCTGAACCAAGCATGGGAAGTGAAGATTTCTCATTTTTTGCTGAGAAAGTACCTGGAGCGATGTTTCGTCTTGGGATAGCAGACAAGGAAAAAGGAATAGTATCACCTGTACATCGAGCCAACTTTGACATAACTCCAAAATCGCTTTCAGTCGGAGTTTCTGTCTTATCTCAATCCGCTTTGATGTATTTGTCAAATAATCCAAACGAAAGCTGACTTAACCTTGACAAACATCAAGCGTTATGCTAGAATGCGGTCAATTCGATATAAATAAATGTGGAAACAGTCTGTAGAGAAGAAGAACTGAGGTGGTTAACTTGAAAAGATTGTATATTGTCATTGACGTTGTAATTGGTGTTCTCGTTATAGCACTGATTATTATTACATTTACTCAACGAGGTAAAAGCGGATTTTATTATCAAGATGCCCAGAAAGCGTTTGAAAAAGCAGAGACGGCTTCTGCATCGTGGGATATTAACAACCCCAAAAAACTGAGTAAGCTTTCTGAATTGTACAGGAAAGTGTTTGAAAAATATCCTGACAGTAGATGGGCTGATTACGCTATTTACAGACTGGCATCCAAAATTGAGCCATCAGAAGCAGAGGCTATGATACTTTACAGGAGGCTTATAAGGGATTATCCCGACAGCGAATTCATGGTTCAGTCAATATATAGTCTTGGAATGGGGCATTATGATAAGAGAGATTATGTTACAGCTATAGTTGAGTTTGGGAAAATAGTATCTGATTATCCTGATAGCGTCCTTGCAGAGAAAGCATTTTTTAACACAGCCATGAGTCGTTATTCTCTTGCCAAATGGGATGAAGCTATACTTGATTTTCAGGAGTTTGAAAGACGTTATCCCAGAAGTGACTTGGTTGATGACTCACAGACTTATAGAGGTATCGTTGACGTCAATAAAAAGGACTATGAAACAGGATTAAAAACACTTGCAAATGTGATACAGAAATACCCAAGTTCTGATTCAGCCGACAATGCTCAGTTTAATATAGCGGCGGCGTATTTTGATCTAAATAAATATGATGAGGCTGTTAGCGCTTTTGATAAACTTATAAACACTTACCCAAGCAGTGAATTCTTAGAAGAATCTAAGATCATGTTGTCCTCTTGTTACGAAAAACAAAATAAGGATCAGAAGGCAATCTCTTATCTGCGAAAATTTTTGGATCAATATCCAGATAATATCTATGCCAGCAAAGCTGAAGAATTTATGGGTGAAATATATATAAAGAAACTCAGAAACACAAAAAGTGCGATAGATACCTATCAAAAGATTGCAGATAATACTCAGTATGATTATGGCACTCGTAAAAATGCACAGTATCAGGTAGGTTTGTTGAATGAAACCCAGCGAAACTATACCCAAGCGATAGAAGCTTATAAAAAGCTTATAACTGATTTTGCCAATTCTATGTCAAAACCAAATCAACCCGCTGATAAGATTGACAAAGCTTATATTATAAACCTACAAAACATGCAACAAAAACTCCCCGGTCAACCTGCAACTGAGACTCAGGGAACAGGACAACAAAAATAAGATTTGAGATAAATGACCAGAGCCATATTATTAACCGTTATTGCATTTCTGGCATTATTTTTGGTCGTTGATCACAGCAGTTCTGAGATAGTTGACTATCTCGTAGCTGTGGTCAACGGTGAACCTATAACTATGAGTATGCTAGAAGATGCGATGAATGCTTTCTGGATTGACCCGGAGAACCTACCAAAAACAACCAAAGCTTCTCTTGATCAGTTAATTGATCGTAAACTAGAAATTCAGGAAGCAAATAAGAGAGGTATATTTGTCACTGAAGATGAGCTATCCAGTGAATTGAATCGCATATCATCCAAATTCCTATCCAAAGAAAGTCTTTACGCAACTTTGAAACAGCGGGGTATGAATTTAGATGACCTGCAAGAGAGATTGACCGAAGAATTTATGATTCGTAAGATGGTGGAGAGAAAATTCGGTCAATTTATTAGAGATTCTGACCTTGAAGGTGAGGCAACGGACTTTTTTGAGCAAAATAAAACAAAATTTGTTATTCCTGAATCTGTCCAGATCGATCAGGCTTTCTTCAAAATTGACCCAAGCCCTGACGAATCAACGAAAGAAATTGTAAGGGTAAAAGCTGAAGAAACATTAAACGAAATTAGAAAAGGTGAAAATTTCTCAAAATATACAGGAGGTGGAAGATCAGGCTACGTCAATATTGATCAGTTGCTCCCAACGGAACTGGCAGAAGCAATATCCGGAATGAGAATAGCAGAAATTAAAGGACTGATTGAAACACCAATGGGATATTATATAATCAGGCTCAATGACCGAAGGGCATCCCGACAGGCTAATTTCAATGAGGTTAAAGATCAGATCGAGGCACAACTTCGTCAACAGAAGATAAAGGCTGATCTGTCAGCAGAACTGAAAAAACAACGTGAGACAGCAGAAATCAAAATCAACGACACATTTAAATAACAGCAAAGATCATGAGAACAGGAGAAAAAGATATGTGTATTTATAAATTCAAAGTAGTTTTTGCTTATTCTTACCATACTAACCTTACACCAGAAAAAGCTTTACTTGATGAGATAGATGCCGAAATAATAGCAGACGAATGTAAAACCGAAGATGAAACCATAGAGATATGCAAGGATGCTGATGCTTTAATGGTTCAACATGCCAAGATCACAAGGAGAGTTATCGAAAATCTCAGCAAATGCAAGATTATTGCAAGGTTTGGCGTTGGCTACGATAGCGTTGACGTCAAAGCGGCTACGGATCATGGCATTATGGTTGCGAATGTTCCAGACTATTGCGTTGACGAGGTTTCATCTCAAGTAATAGCTTTTATTATGGCATTATCAAGAAAGATTGTTCTGCTAAATAACAGCGTTAAATCTGGTAACTGGGACTTTCAGATTGCCGCACCAATTTTCAGACTACAAGATCAGATACTTGGTATAATTGGTCTTAGCAGGATTGGTACTGCTACCGCAAAAAAGGCTTTAGGACTTGGATTCAAGGTACAAGCTTATGATCCTTATGTTTCTCACACCGATCTTGATGTTACTTTTGTTGACTTTGATGAATTGCTTAAAACATCAGATTTCATATCTATACATACCCCGTTGACAAATGAAACCTACCATCTGTTCGGTCTTAATGAACTCCGAAAGATGAAAAAAGAAGCATTTTTAATAAACACAGCACGAGGTGGAATCATTGATGAAGCGGCACTCTATGGAGCATTGAAAGCTGGCACTATAGCTGGAGCCGCTGTTGATGTTTTTGAACAAGAACCGCCTTCACCAAGTAATCCATTGTTAAAACTTGACAACTTTATCGTGACGCCACATTGTTCTTTTTATTCTGAACAATCAAATAATCTGTTACAGCTTGAAACTACCCGTGCAGTAGTTGCAGTATTAAATGGTGGAACTCCACGATCACTCGTAAACCCGGAAGTGCTTAAAATAATAAAGGAGAGAGAATGCAAAGAAACAGCAGAAAATGCTTGAAATATATTCTAATTACAATTTCGCTGGCAATAATAATGACTATCTTAGGATGCGGGCTTCCCGGTGGAGGAAAAAAAAAGGACATTCCAAAGCTGGACATGGTTGTTGAAAATCCATCAGACGTTAAACGTACTGATGAGTTTATCGTGCTAAAAGTCTCTGATCTGAAAGAGATGGCGCCAGATTTTTCTCAAAATACCTTCATAGTCCTCCAGCCCGATACTAATAAGGAAATTCCCTGTCAATTAGATGACATGAATAACGATGGCGTAGGTGACGAGATAGCTATGGTCATGGATATGGAACCGAAGGAAAAAAAGAATATTATGATCCGATATTCTCCTGAATCACCAGAAAGCAGGGCAGTAACTTTGGGTCATAAAAAGCGAACCCGATCTGCGATACATCCAGAATATGAAGGTATCGGATGGGAATCTGAGTTGATCGGTTACAGGCTTTATCCAGATCAACGTAACTCTATAAGCATATTTGGAAAGAATAAAGCGGAACTTTCACTTGATAGTTATGCAAAGAACATGGCGTTACCAGACACGAAAATTGTTCTTGATAGTGGAGATTCTGTTGGATGTGGAGGATTCGGTCTTTGGTACGACAACAAGCTGATTAAGCCTGCTAATGATACTCCGAGATATACAAGAATCGTTTCCGATGGTCCTGTAAGGTCAGTAATACAGGTTATTTACGATAGCTGGTTTATTGGAGATAAAAATCTGAGAGTTACTGCCACTTACTCGATCTTTGCAGGACAAAGGTGGTCTACTGCAAACGTCAAAATCGAAAGAGCTGGCGAACCCATGAAGATTGCAACAGGAATTACAAAATCAAAGTCTGCGACTCTTACAAAGAACGAGAAAAATGGGTTATTTTATACTTATGGCAATCAATCAAAATTAAATGACGCTCTTGGAATGGCATTGATTTATCCTGCTGAAAGCCTTGATTCTTTTCAGGAAGATGATAAATCAAATTCATATCTGACAATTCTAAATCCGGGTGCAGATAATGATATTTCGTATTGGTTTTTGTCGGCATGGAGTCATGGAGAAATAGGTGTGAAAAATGCGAGTGATTTCGCTGAGTTAGTCTCATCAACAGCCGATAATCTAAGGAAACCGATTACAGTGACAATTATGCCTGTTAAGAAAGAACAGAAATAATATGAGGAGTAGCAAAGATGAGTGATCCAGAAATCATGCTTAAAGCGATCAAATTGAAAGGTCGTATTGGACCAAATCAGAAATTGGAGATAATAGAGAAACCTGTTGATCTACCAGAAGGTTCTGTGGAAGTGATTCTAATCTATTCTCAGGATGTATCCAGTAATAAAAAAGAACGTCCTTCACCATCTACGTGGCCTATACTAAAGGGAGGACGTTATCTTGGTGGAAATCTGAGTCGAGAGGATATCTATGACGATGATGGAAGATAAAAGGTGCGTCAATAACCTCCCGCATAAATGCGGGGGCTTGCGTTGAAATTTAGACGCAACTCTTGTTGATTAGCCTAAGTCTTAACTGACTACGTTAGGGGCAAATATATAGGCACTTCGGGACGTTCAACCTAATCCCGAACTCTGCGGTAGACTGTTAAAAACTCTGAGAGGTAGGAGTGGTGCTGTCTACACACAAACTGCCCTATAACATTGGCAAAGGTTGCCTAACGGGTTTTGGTAGTTCCTGACAAGAACTTGCGAGTTTCTTGTATAAAAACTACCTCTTATTTTTAACATTAAAAAGGAGAAGGCATTCATCTCCCGCATAAATGCGAGAGTATCCTTGCCGAAATTATTATGATTGACACCAATGTTCTTGTATATAGCGTAGTTGACTCATCCCCTAAACATAAAGAAGCAAGAGACTATCTAACTTTACTTGCTGAAAATAATGTAGAATTGTGGGGATGGTTCATTTTCCTTATGAATTTGGGTAACAAATCATTATTAAGCCGCCGATGAACGCTGATTAACGCAGATAAGAAAAATATTAAAAATATCTGCGTGCATCTGCGTTTATCTGCGGTTAAATTTCTGATTGAAAAGTGTTACCTTAATTATGAACCATGCCGAATTGTGTATTACATTTCAGATTGCACGTGAATTCCTCGTTATTCTAACTCGTGGAAACGTTTTTGAGAGCAATTTTACAGTAGATGAAGCTCTAATAGAATTAGAATCAATACTTTTATCTATGTCACTACTTGATGAAAATAATCGATCATTTCAATGTTTACTGGAATTGATAAGTCGTTATGAGGTAAAAGGCAAAAAAATACATGATACTAATATAGTAGCTTTGATGATAACTCATGGAATCAAGCGATTGATGACTTATAATATCAATGATTTTATTCGTTTTAATGAAATAGTGCTTGAACCAGTTCGATAAATTAATCCGCATTACTGTGTCTAATCAGAAAAAATATGAAGGAAATTCGTAACCATGGAATCCCCAAAAGTAATAATTGGAAAGCTTTTCAACAATAGAATCATATTTAAACCATTAAGTATTCCAAGAGGAACAGAATGGCTAAAATGGCTGAGTTCAGAAGATTTAATAGAGTTTACAAAGGAACTGCTTCGACTCGTGGATCGGATAACTAAAGGAAAAAAAGATACTAATGACCTTGAGATATTTCTATCTGAGTGGCGTGAAACAGCTCTTGTTAATCAAGAAGATGATGTCTTAAATGATATTATGGAGGCTGAATTTGAAATAGATGCAGGCAAAGGAAAAGATTGGTCAGTCATTAAGGAAGAGATTGGATTGTGAATAATGAAAAAGATTAGAATTCTTCAGATTGATAACCGAGGAGACATATACTAAACATTAGGGAAAAAATAATGTCATGGCAAACAATGCTTATCTCTAAATTATGGGATGATATTGATGTGGATATAAATTAGCATTAGGAGTGTAAAATGAGTGAAAATATGACCAGAATACAATGCTATATTGATTTGGAACTTGATGAAAATCTTGAAGAACTCGCATCTCAACTAAAAATGTCGAAATCTGAAATCATCCGTCAGAGTATTCGTGACTTTCTGAAAATGAAAAAAACAGATGCGGGAGACCCATTAATGGGTATTATCGGATTAGGACGAAGCGGTTTACATGATGTATCAGAAAATCATGATAAATATCTTGCTGATAGTAAATTAAAATGAATTTATTTGTTGATTCATCTGCATGGTACGCTCTTTCAGATTATGATGATAAACACCATGATTCTGCCAGTATCTTTCTATCTCAGGTTTTGAGAAGCAATAACTGTTTGATTACATCAAATTTAGTAATTGGTGAAACTTATACTTTATTAAGGGCTAGATTGGGTCATCGAGAGGCTTGGGAGTTTCTATCAAGGGTAAAAGCAAGTCCGTACTTGAATAATATTTTCATAAATGAAGTTATGGAATCAAAAGCGTATAATCTATTAAAAAAAATCATGATCAAGGTTTCAGTTACGTTGATGGAACTTCCTTTGTTCTTATGCAAGAAAAAAAACTTACAGAAGCATTTGCTTATGATAAGCATTTTTTAACAGCAGGATTTATATTGTTGCCTTATGATTGAAAAGGGAGAAAATCATGATTTAATGAAAGCTGATATTAACAAAGAGGATATAGTAGATTAACATGGAGAGGAGAGTCATGTCACTAGAAAATAACGTAAACACAAACTCACGTCCATCTGAGCTAAAAATTACAGATATGCGCACCGTTACAGTAGTCGGCGCACCTATGAGATGCATACTCATCAGGATTGATACGAATCAAGGGATATGCGGTTATGGCGAGGTACGTGACGGCGCAAGCAAAACTTTTGCTCTGATGCTCAAAAGCAGGCTAATTGGTGAAAACCCATGCAACGTTGATAAGATATTCCGTAAGATCAAGCAATTCGGGTATCACGCAAGACAGGCAGGAGGCGTCTGTGCTATTGAGATGGCGCTGATGGACTTAGCGGGCAAGGCTTATGGCGTACCAGCGTATCAGCTTGCAGGCGGGAAATTCCGTGATAAGATACGCATATATTGCGATACGGATGCACGAAGCGCCACAGAGATGGGAAATAAACTCAAAGAACGTATGTCGCAGGGATTCACGTTCCTGAAGATGGATGTTGGGATCGGGATTATACGCAATATTCCTGATACTCTCAATGCACCGTCAGGGATGCTGAATACGTGGACCATTATGCACCCATTTACAGGCATACACATAACAGATAAAGGTGTTGACGCTCTCTGTGAATACGTTGATACTGTAAGAAGCATCATTGGTTATGAGATTCCACTTTCCGCAGATCATTTCGGTCATCTTGGTGTTGAGGATTGTATTCGAGCCGCAAGGGCATTGGACAAATATCGTCTCGCATGGTACGAAGATATGATCCCATGGCAGTTTGTGGATCAGTACGTACGTCTATCTAATTCATGTGAAACACCGATATGCACAGGTGAAGACATTTATCTCAAAGAGGGATTTATGGACTTGTTTAAGGCAAGGGCGATCGCTGTATGCCATCCTGATCTGGCAAGCTCTGGCGGGATACTTGAGACAAAGAAGATTGGCGATCTTGCTCAAGATCACGGTATCGCTATGGCAATGCACATGGCTGGAAGTCCTATCGCATGTATGGCAAGCGTTCACTGCGCCGCGGCGACTGAGAATTTTCTTGCACTAGAGAATCATTCCATTGATACGCCATGGTGGAATGAGATGGTTACAGGTTTGCCGAATCCGATCATTCAGAATGGTTATATTGATGTTCCTGAATTGCCTGGACTTGGTATTGATCTTAATCCTGATGTGTTAAAAGCACATCTTGATCCGAAGGATCCTGGTTATTTTGAGCCAACGACTGAATGGGACAATGAATGGTCTCATGATAGGCTTTGGAGCTAATCATACCATAGTAAAGAATCTGTTTGTTTTGTAATAATGTGAGGAGGCAACAAAAATATTGGTTCATAACGATTTATGAAAGGAAATTGAAAATGAAAAGAGCGATAATGTTGTTTATTATTACGTCCTTGATATTTACCCTACATTCCGCACCTTTAAGTAGCGTATAAGATAATATTATGTTATCCTTTTAGAATAACTCATGTTTTAAGGAGGATAACATATGGCAGAAGAAAGCTATAGCACACAGGTATTGGATCATCT
>Ga0247841_10001144_pt1 | contig 62702 bp, 54 predicted proteins | sample LaCruzMarch2015__2_FD_192410 | JGI IMG/M metagenome (GOLD analysis project Ga0247841, IMG submission 192410) | Freshwater microbial communities from meromictic Lake La Cruz, Castile-La Mancha, Spain - LaCruzMarch2015_18m | ecosystem: Environmental > Aquatic > Freshwater > Lake | place: Spain...
GACGGAATCAATGACGCTCCGGTCTTGGCGGGAGCGGACATCGGGATCGCCATGGGCGGACTAGGATCCGACGCGGCCATTCAAGTCGCGGACATCGTCCTGATGAACGATGACATTTCCAAATTGCCGACCGCCATCAAGATCGCCCGAAAAACTCACAAGATCGTCTTGGAAAACATCATCATGGCCCTGGGCGTGAAATTCGCCGTGCTGGGCTTGACGCTGGCCGAACCGTTCATCGGGGGAGCGTTCTTTGGATTCCTGCTTAATTTTCTGATTTATGAGGCCCTCTTCGCCGATGTTGGAGTATCGCTGATTGCGGTGCTCAATTCCTGGCGGGCCATGAAGGTGGACAAATGAAATACATCGAAATCGGAAAGATCGTCGGAACCCACGGCATCAAAGGGGAAGTGAAAATCCTTCCCGATACCGACTTCCGAAGCGAACGATTCAAAAAAAACAACCAACTTTATTTGCAATTTCAAGACCGCATGATGCCGATCATCATTGATTCCCATCGCGAATTCAAGAACATCGAACTCGTGGCTTTTAACCAAATTAAAGACATCAACGAAGTTCAAAAATATGTTGGATGTTTAGTTTACGTTGATCGGGATTCGCTTGGGGATCTTCCCGAAAACGAATTCTATTATGACGATCTGATCGGCATGAAGGCGATAACCGTCCAGGGGGAGCAAATCGGAATCGTTGAAGAACTGATCGACGTTCCCCAAGGCGTGATCCTGACGATTCGAAAAGCCGACGGAAAAACCGCGATGGTTCCCTTTGTTGACGAATTCATCAAAGCGGTTCGCTATGAAGAAAAAACCATCGTCATCGCCCCGATCGAGGGATTGCTATGATCATTGACGTATTGACTTTATTTCCGGAAATGTTTGAAGCTCTGAACAGTTCCATCATCAAACGGGCATCCGAAAAAGGCATCGTGGAGATCCGGGTCCATAATTTCCGCGACTATTCCAAGAAGAACAGCCGCCAGGTCGACGATTATTCTTACGGGGGCGGAGCGGGCATGATCCAGAGTCTGCAAGCGCTCGTTGATTGTTTGCGTTCGATCCCGGGTTATGAAAAGGCGCAGAAGATCCTTACCGCTCCGGTCGGAAAAGTTTATCAACAAAAAACCGTCGTTGAATTTTCCAAACTCGATCATCTGATCATCATTTGCGGCCATTACGAAGGCATCGATGATCGCATCGAAAACTACGTCGATGAAGCGATATCCGTCGGGGATTATGTCTTAAGCGGCGGGGAGATCCCGGCTTTTGCCATCATCGACAGCGTGGTTCGGCTGCTGCCGGGCGCACTCGGGAACGAAGAATCAACCGACATCGAAAGTTTTGACGGCCAGCTTTTGGAATATCCCCAATATACCCGGCCGGAAGTATTTGAAGGTCTGAAAGTCCCGGAAGTACTGATCTCGGGAGATCACGAGAAAGTTCGGAAGTATCGGCGTTTCATGTCTTTGGAAAGAACTTTCAAACGTCGGCCCGATCTTTTGGAAAAGGCCGAACTGACCGCTGAAGACCTAAAATTCCTTGAAAAGATCAAACGGGGTGAAACCCTATGAAAAAATGGCTGATCATCCTGCTCTTCTTTTTCCTGATTGGTTGTGACAAAACCGCCGTTCATGTCTACGAAGACGGCGACATTGCCGCTTTCGATGAGATCTGCGAAAACATCGGCGACGGCCACACGAAAGCCTACGATCTTCGGGTCGAACCCGACTGCATCGCCGGACGGATCCCCGGTTTCTTCTGCATGCGCACCGTCAACAGCGAAGATGTCGTCCAATCCTTGGATACCATCTACGAAAACATGAAAATACTGATCGGGAAAGATTACGATTACCTGATCATCTTCATGGATGAAGACGGAACCGATTCTGCTTACCTGGCAGAGAAGCTGGCCGCGGATGGTTATGACAACATCCATTATTTCCATAGCGGCTATGACCGGTACGCAGTTTTGGCCGGAGAAGACTTCATCCCCGAGACCGGAGAATGCGACGCTTGTTGAATTAAAACGGAAAATACTTGCTTTTATCGCCGGGTTAAGTTATAATATACCAGGCTGGAAACGTATGTGTTCCGGCTGATCACGGTGTTCCGCTGCCATCAGATAGGTGATGAGTTATGAACACTGGCCGAAGGAGCGTGAAAACTATGAGTCAACAACTGATTGCTGACATTACCAAAGAGTACATGAAGAACGACCTTCCCGATTTCCGTCCCGGCGACACTGTCAAAGTGCATGTCCGGATTAAAGAAGGAGATCGCGAACGTGTTCAAATGTTCGAAGGACTGGTAATCAAACGTCGCGGTGGGGGAGTAAGCGAAACCTTTACCGTACGTAAAAATTCCTATGGCGTCGGCGTGGAAAGAACCTTCCCGGTTCATACCCCGAACATCGCCAAAATTGAAGTTTTACGAAAAGGTTTGGTTCGCCGTGCGAAACTCAATTACATCCGCACACTGTCCGCGAAAGCTGCTCGTATCAAAGAGCGCAATTAAAGAAAAAGCAGGAAACTGCTTTTTTTATTTTATTTCCCTTGATAAAACATCGGATTATGATATCATAAAAAGCAAAGGAGACAGAATATGAATATTGAAAAGTTAAAGAAATATGCCCGCTTGGCGGTCGAAATCGGCGTAAACATTCAGCCGGGACAACTCTTGGTGATCAACTCCCCGGTGGAATGTAAAGACTTTACCCGCTTGCTCGCGGAAGCAGCCTACCAAAAGAAAGCCGGAAACGTCATCATCCGCTGGAATGACGATCTGATCAACAAACTGTATTTCGAAAACGTTTCGGATGAAGTTCTAAAAGAAGTTCCCGATTACGTCGTGCAACAATTCCATTACATCGTTAACAAAACCGCGGCCGTCATTTCGATCGCGGCTCCGACTCCGGGACTTTTGAAGGACATTGATCCGCACAAACTCCAGATCAGTTCAATCGCCACCCAAAAGGCCGTTGAATTTTATCGCAAGCACATGATGGGAAACGGATCGCAATGGTGCGTCGTGGCTTATCCGACCGAAGCTTGGGCCAAGAAAGTCTTCAAAGGCAAAGATGCTTTCGAAAAACTGCTTGACAACATTCTGATCGCCTCCCGCGTCACCGAAGACAATGATCCGGTCGCGGAATGGAAAAAACACATGGAAGTTTTGGCAATGCATAACCAAAAACTGAATGATTACAATTTTGAGTCCCTGCATTTCACCAATTCGCTCGGAACCGACCTAACCATCGGTTTGGTTGACGGACACATTTGGGCCGGCGGCGGAGAGACTTCGCAAAACGGCGTTTACTTTGCTCCGAACATCCCGACCGAAGAAGCATTTTGCATGCCGCACCGGCTGAAAGTCAACGGAAAAGTCGTCGCCACCAAACCGCTAAATTATCAAGGCAAACTGATCGACGGATTCTGGTTGGTTTTCAAAGAGGGCAAAGTCGTCGATTACGACGCTGCCAAAGAAAAGGGCGCGCTGAAGAATCTTTTGGAATTGGATGAAGGCAGTTCCTATTTGGGAGAAGTCGCTTTGATTTCGCACGACTCGCCGATTTCCAAAACCAACGTCTTGTTCTTCAACACCCTGTTTGACGAAAACGCATCCTGCCATCTGGCCTTGGGGAATGCTTACACCATGAACATCAAAGACGGAAACAGCATGAAGGAAGAGGAGTTGGCGGCCAAAGGTTATAACAAATCCATGAATCACTGCGATTTCATGTTTGGAAACGCGGACATGAAGATCGTTGGAACCACTCATGATCATAAACAGGTCAAGATTTTTGAAAAAGGAAACTTCCTGTTCTGATGACGGTTTTAAAAGACAACCCGGGCTTTCCGGATTGTCTTTTTTTTAAACGAAACCCAGGTTCCAGAGAAATAGTCATTTGATTATCGGCTTTATGAAAATCATTTACATTTTATTACAATAATCTTGAAAATATTTTCATGATATGATATACTTTTCTCAAAGAGGTGAAGAAATAATGAACCAAGCAAAAATCTATGACATTGCTGGCGCGGCCGGAGTAAGCTTAGCTACCGTCTCCCGAGTCCTGAATCATCCCGAAAAAGTAAAAGAAGGAACCCGAAACAAAGTACTCAGGATCATCAAGGAAAAAGGCTACAAACCAAACGCCAATGCCCGTGGATTGGCCAGCCGCCGTTCTACAACCGTTGCCATCGTAGTGCCGAGAATCTCGCAAGCTTCCGTCGCGGAAATGATTCAGGGGATCGACGACAGCGCCAAAAAATTCGGCTATGCCCTTCGTTTGTTCATTAACTCCGATCCAAAGCAAGAACAAGAGCTGTGGGGCGAAGTCATTGCTTCCAGCGTGGACGGAATTTTGTTGATGAACGATGAAATGACCCCGGAGACCGTCAAACTGCTTCAGTATACTCCAGTTCCGGTTTTATTCATTAATGCCATTCCGCAATCCGAAAGATACGGAAGCGTCTGCATTGATTACCGCGAAAGCGGTTATAAGATCACCAAAGCCATGATCGATCGCGGCAATACCGACATCATGTTTGTTGGGACCGAGCACAAATACACCGTGAACGATCTGAAACTGAAAGGCTACATTCAAGCCATGGAAGAAGCTCATCTTCCGACCAACATCGTTTTTTCAAGCGGGGACATCAACATCAACGAGAAACATTTTGCGACCCTAATCGATCAGAGACTTCCTCATGTGGCCATGTTTGTTCGCGATTCGATGGCGATCTCGTTCATGAACATCGCCGCGAAAAAAGGATTCAAGATCCCGAAAGACCTCCAGGTCATCGGCTTCCAGAACACCAAATACGCCGAATTGGCCAACCCGAAACTGACTTGCGTGGAAACTCCGATTTATGAAATCGGCAACCGTGCCATGGCCTATCTGACCGAACTCATGAAACAGCCGCCGGAGCAGGAGAAACCTTCTCATCTTCTGGTCGACTATAAGATCGTTTGGAGAGAATCAACTAAACAATAAGCGATGATCAAGAAAAAAGTATGAATTGGCTTGCGTAAAACCAGAGATTTGGATGGTCGGTGCGAATCCAAAACCTTGCAGTTCAGAATTACGGCTTGTGAGCTAATAAAAACTCAAGAGGGTTCAGAGTTTCATTCTGAAAACTAAGGTGGTACCGCGGAAAATTTTCGTCCTTAGGATTTATCTTAAGGACTTTTATGTTTAATTTAGGAGGAATATATGAATTTACTAAAAGAACTCAAATGGCGCGGGCTGATCTTCGACATCATCAACGAAGAAGAGCTAGACAAAAGACTGCAAGAAAAACCAATCACTTTATACTGCGGGTTTGATCCGACCGCGGACAGCCTGCACATTGGATCATTGCTCCCGATCGTGACTTTGATGCGGTTCCGGAAAGCCGGACACCGGGTCATTGCTCTGACCGGAGGGGGAACCGGATTGATCGGCGACCCGAGCGGAAAACGCAACGAACGCCAGATGAACGAGATCGAAACCGTTCAAAAATGGGGAAAACTATTCAAAGAACAATTCGCGAAATTCCTGACTTTTGACGGGATCGGAGCCGTTTGTTTGGATAACTATGAATGGCTGAGCAAACTGTCGGCCATTGAACTGTGGCGCGAATACGGGAAACATTTTTCCATCAACAACATGCTGGCCAAAGAAAGCGTCAAGTCCCGTTTGGACAACGGGCTGACTTATTTGGAATTTTCATACATGATCATGCAAAGCATTGACTTTTTACATATGTACCAAGACCAAGATTTGCACTGCGAAATGCAGATCGGCGGCCAAGACCAATGGGGAAACATCACGGCCGGAATGGATTTGATCCGCAAGATCGAAGGACCGGATTCCAAAGTGTTCGGCCTGACCATGCCGCTCATCACCAAAAGCGACGGAACCAAATTCGGGAAGACCGAAAGCGGCGCGGTTTGGCTTAACGAAGAAAAAACGACGCCATACGAGATGTATCAATTTTTCATCAACACCGCCGATGACGACGTCGTCAAATTTCTAAAGTATTATACTTTCCTTTCCAAAGAAGCCATCGAGGAACTGGAAGGAAAAGTCAAAAACGAACCGCATCTTCGCGAAGCTCAGAAGGTTCTCGCAAAAGAAATCGTGACACTGGTACATGGTATAGATGCATATGCCCAAGCCGTAAAAGTCACCGAAGCTTTGTTCAGCGGAAAGATCGGCGAACTGAACGCCAAGGAGATCAGCGAAGGTTTCAAAGATGTTCCGTCGGTGGAACTGTCTGAAACGATCGGTTTGGTCGATGCCCTGGTGCTGGTCAAAGCCGCATCATCGAAACGCGAAGCCCGGGAGTTCATTACCAACGGCGCCGTCAGCATCAACGGGGAGACCATCCGCGATCTGGGATTTTTGGTTGAAAAGTCTAAAGCCATCGAAGGGCAATTCACCGTCATTCGCCGCGGGAAAAAGAATTATTATCTATTCAGACATATCTAATAAAAAAAGATGGATCAGGAATCAAACCCTGGTTCATCTTTTTGTTATCATTGTCTCCCAAGTCCCAATTTGTGATAAACTTTGGCCAGTTTTCGTTGGGCGAGAACATGGGCTTGGTCCCGGCCTCGGTCAAGCAAAGCATCCAGTTCATCGGAATTGATGTAGCGTTGGTATCGTTCCTGTATGATTTCGATCTCTTTGGCCACGATTTCGGAAAGATCATCTTTGAATGATCCGTAGCCCTGACCGCGGTATTTGGCTTCAATTTCCGAAAAAGGCATCTCGGCAAGAATGGAGTAAATGGTCATCAGGTTGGCGATCCCCGGTTGCTTGTCCGGATCAAAACGCACATTGGCTTCGTTGTCGGTGACGGCCGATTTGATCTTCTTCTTGATCGAAGCGATCGGTTCCAAAAGGAAAATGCAGCCTTTGTCATTCTCGGCCGATTTGTCCATCTTTTTGGACGGATCCTGGAGATCTTTGATCCGGGCCCCTTTTTCCTGAACCAGTCCCTCCGGAACGGTGAAGGTGTTTCCGAAACGGTTGTTGAAACGGATGGCCAGATCCCGGGCCAGTTCCAAATGTTGATTCTGGTCTTCGCCGACCGGAACGTATTTGGCGTCGTAAAGAAGAATGTCCGCCGCCATCAGGGCCGGGTAGGTGAACAACGCGGCGGTTACCCCCACGGTCTGTTTGGCCATTTTGTCTTTGTATTGAGTCATTCTTTCCAATTCGCCCATGTAAACCACCGATTGCATGACGGCGGACAGTTCCGCGTGTTCATGGACCTCCGACTGCAAAAACAGCGTTAGACCTTCCGGTTTAAGCCCGCAGGCCAAATAAAGAGCGGCTACATTTTTGATGTTCTGTCTTAAGATCTTGGGATCTTGGGGCGTGGTGATGGCGTGAAGATCGGCCACGAAAATGAAGAATTCATAATCCTTCATCTTCTCCTGAAGTTTCACGAAATTGCGAAGGGCTCCCAAATAATTTCCCAATGTGGGGATTCCGGTCGGCTTGACGCCTGATAAAACGATATTCATATTTCCTCCAAATAAAAAGTCCCTAAAAAGACCAATGCTTTTAAGGACGAATTTTTCCGCGGTACCACCTTAGTTCACCGTTTCCGGTGCTCTCAAAGTCCTTAACGGGGACGAACCGTCGGCGCATTTCCGCGCCGCACTCAAAGATCCATTCGAAAATATCGGTATTTGTTGCTTGCACTTTCCAACAATCGCTGGGAAACCGAAGAACTTTTCTACTATTTCTTCTCATCGCTTGTGCCCATGATTATACACCCTTTTTGAAAATACAACAAGATATAAATTCAAAAAACGCAAAAATGGCGATGTAAGCGATTTCTATGGTAAAAAAACGGAATAAAACCGTCAAAAACGCCTATAAAAACGCTTACGAAAAAAAATATTTGTTGACATTGATTTTGGCGGTGTGTATAATAAAGTTAATCACTTGGGCTCATGGCACGGGTGAAAAAAATGGGAGGAAAAAATGAAAAAATTCTTAAGTTTATTTTTCTTTTTGGCTCTTGCGTTAGTATTTGTGGGCTGTAACAAAACAGAGTACACTCTGGAACTTACAGGCGCACAAAGCGTAAAAGTCGGAGAAACAATCACCTTAACCGCTACGACTGAAAAGCCTGAAGCTGTATTCGTTTGGACATCAAGCGATATAAGCAAAGCTACAGTCAGCAATGGCGTTGTTACAGGCGTTGCGCTTGGAACTGCCGTCATTACCGTTAGCGTTGAGGGATTGGGAGAAAAATTCCTGGTAATCAACGTTACGGAATTCTCATTTGCTTTAACCGGCGATGAATCCGTAAAAGTGGGCAAGACCCTAACCTTGACCGCTACAACAGATAAACCAAGCCCAGCATTTACCTGGACATCAAACAATGCAGCCGTTGCGACTGTTGCGAATGGTGTTGTAACTGCTGTTGCTCCGGGTACTGCTGTAATCACCGCTGCTCTTGCAGGAGTTGGATCATTGACAAAGACCATCGTTGTTAGACCGCTTACAACTTTAACAGTCGGATCGACAACTGAAGCCGGTGTCAATATGTTTGGAACATTCTGGGGAAACAATGCTACCAACGCCGATGTCAGAACATTGACTTTCGGTTATGGAACTGTATCCTATCAAAAAGAAGCTGCTCGTTACATGGTTGACCCAACCGTTGTCAAAGAATTGACAACTCTTGTCAACGCTGACGAAAGCAAGACTTACACCATCGAAATTTACCAAGACTTGCTATGGAACGACGGAACCGTAATCGATGCGAAAGACTATGTGTTCGCAATGTTACTGTCGATCAACCCGGTTTTCGCTGATGCAATCGGTAAATCATTGACTACTACCGGCGACATCGTCGGCAGCGAAGATTATGCAGACGTCGTCGCAAACGCAGACGGATTGGATGAACTGACTGGCGTTGACCTAATCAGCGATTATAAGTTCTCCATCACCATTGCTGCAGATCGCTTCCCTTACTATTATGAATTCTTATACTATTCTGCAACTCCTTATCCAATGCATGTAATCGCCCCGAATGCTGACGTTGCACAAGGAACAGAAGGCGCTAAGATTACCGGAACTTGGACAGCTGAAGCTTTGGCAGCAACTGTTGACCAAGACGGCGCCGGATATCGTTATGACATCGCTGTCACTTGCGGACCGTATGATCTGTATGACTTTGATGAATCAACATCGACAGTTACTTTGTCAATCAACGAATTATACAAAGGAAACTATGAAGGACAATTACCAGACATTGACAACATTGTTTTCAAGTATGTTACTACCGCTACTCAAATGCAGGCATTGTTGAATGGCGAAATTGACCTGATCGAATCTGTTTCCGGCGGAAACGCCATCATCGCGGGACTTGAAGAAGTTGCGTATGGCAACATTAACTTCACAACCTTCTCCCGTAATGGTTACGGATTGATCGGATTCCACTGCGATCCAGCTGCTGGCCCAACATCAAGCACTGCTGTTCGTCAAGCAATCGCTTATTTGATTAACAGAAACTTGTTCTTGGAAACCTACACTCGCGGTTACGGAATTCTTCCGAACGGCGAATATGGATTGGCACAATGGATGGTCGGAGCTTCCGAAGATGAAAACGGCGTCGTTCAAGGCCGCGATTCTGAAGGAAACCTTGTTGCTCTGAACTCTTACAGTTATGACCCGGCTCAAGCAATCGCATTGTTGGAAGCTGACGGATGGAATAAGAACGCCACTGGCGGAGCATATGTTCAAGAAGAAGGCGCTGTCCGTTACAAATTAGAAGGCTCAACTCTTGTTAAGTTAAGCGTTCCTTGGGCTAACACCACCGGCAACCCGGTATCTGACTTGATCCGTGCCCAATTGTTACCGAACGCAATGGCAGTCGGAATGGAAATCAGAGACCAACCGATGGACTTCAACACTTTGTTGTATACTCACTATTACGGAGCTGATGGCGACGGCTATTTGTTGCCAGTAGACCTTAATGAAGACGGCGAGTGGACCGTTGATGAAATCCCTGGATATGAAGTCGAAGTCGGCGGCGCAGTCGTTGAACCAGACATGAGAGAATATCATATGGTCAACTTAGGCACAGGTTTCAGCACCGGATTGTTCGAACCTTACTATGATGTCTCCATTCAATATTGGGGATGGGACGGCGGAGCAAACATTCAATACTTGTATGACGAAGAAATGTTGGATGCTGCCGAAAAAATGATGAGAGCTGCCAGTGACGCAGAATATCTGTTAGCTTGGCAACAGTTCCAATATCGATACAACTTGTTGTTACCGACCTTACCGTTGTATTCCGATATGTATCATGCTTTCTATTCTCCTGAACTGAAGAACTATGAAGTTACTGCAGAATGGACAATGACTGAAGCTATTCTATACGCGAACATTGTAAGATAGTAATTCAGCCGATTAGACATGAAATTAAGGAGATTGGCGCAAGCCAATCTCCTAATTTTTGAAAAAGGAGGAAACTAATGTGTCTAGATATATAGTAAAAAGAATTCTATACATTATTTTTGTCGCGTTTATTATTACTATCATCTTGTTCTTTCTGTATAAATCGATACCAGGCGGGGACATGGCCAGAGTCATGGCTTACGTCGACCAGACCCTGAAACAGACCAACCCCGAATTATATATAATCCAATTGGAACAGGCCCAGATCGATTTGGGAATCGGCCAGCCGGTCATTGTCCAATACTTTATGTGGCTGAAAGAAACGTTGTCCGGAAATTTCGGATACACGTTAGCCGGTCATGTCCAAGTAATTGATTATGTAAAAGCGCCAATGCTTAACACCGTAAAACTTAATCTTTTGGTTATGTTTTTTGTTTTCATCATCACTTTTCCGCTTGGAATCAAAACCGCCGTCAAAAAATATTCCACCTTTGACAACGGCGTCCAAATTTTTACCATCGTTGGTATGTCCCTCCCAAGTTTTTTCATTGCTTTGATCTCGATTTTAATTTTTTCCGCTTGGTTGAGAATATTGCCGAGTAGCGGAAGCAACTCAGGAATTATCGTTCGAGAAACCATGACGGCGTTTCAAAGATTGCTGGACAATCTGAAATACATGGTTCTTCCGGTATTCGTTTTGACCATTTCGTCGTTAGCGGGAATCACCCGATATGTACGGGGAACCATGATTGACATTTTACAACAAGATTACATTCGCACCGCCCGAGCCAAAGGGCTGCGAGAAAAAGTCGTTATTTATTCCCACGCTTTCCGAAACGCCATGATCCCGGTCGTTACCATCATGACCGGTTGGATACTGGGCATTTTCGGCGGATCGACCATTACCGAAACCATTTTCGCATGGAAGGGCATGGGGAAAACCCTTTACGATGCCCTGATGCAAGGACCGGATTATTCGGTCATCCTGGCAATGAATCTTTTTTATACAATGCTGGGATTGGTTGGAAATCTCTTGCTTGATATGCTTTACACGGTTGTTGATCCAAGGGTCAAGTTGGGGTAAAATATGAAAAAAAGAAATTTATTTCAAAATATAAAAGAAATACTTATCGTCATTGGCCGCGCCATTAAATCGGCTTTTGTCCGGGGATTCCTCGGAAACAACAAAGAAATGACCATCTTTGAAGAAGAGGCAGTACAGAGTCCTTTACGAGTCACCGCCAAAAAATTCTTCAAAAACAAGATGGCAATCGTTGGCTTAACCGTATTCCTTGGTGTTTTGCTGTTTTGTTTTGTTGGCAGCATTTTTATCAAGGCCGATGTGTTTTACATTAATACCACTCAAGGCAACACCAGCCCCGGATTTTCGTTGCTTGACGTTCCCAAAGGATTGAAAGAAAACGGAATACTCGATATTGCGATTTCTTCGACTTACAGCATGGGAATTGACAAAGAAAACAACGTTTATATTTGGGGAATCGATGTTGATCACATCGCGGAAGAATTTCCGATGGGTCTGGCGGCACCGGAAGACTTGGCGTATGGCCAAGCTATCACAACCGGCCTGAAATGTACCAGAGTTTGGTCCGGGACCAATCACTTCATATTGGAACAAATGGATGGTTCTTTGATCTCCTTTGGGGTTGTTACCGATACATTGTCGTTTGGTTTAACAACCATACCGACGGCCTTGCAGACCAAAAACGCCTTAACCCAAAATGTGACCATAAACGTCGTTCAGGAAATCATTGATGACGGCGGCGTATTAGAGGTCATCGCTGAAAACCAGGTCACAATGGTTATCACCAACGCTAACAAAGCCTATATGTGGGGAAACACATCAAAACGCCCATATAACATCGCCAAAGGTCTTTTAGGGAAAAATGCGGTATACGCCGGATTCTCTCGGGAAAACATTACCTTCTTGCTTGACGACGGAACCATAAAAATAATGGGAACCGGTTCGCTTTCTTCAAACACTCCGACTGACCAGCTTACCGGAATCGTTCAATTGGTTACTACCGCGGGAAGCGCCATCTGTCTGAAAGATGATGGGACGATCGTAGCTTGGGGAGACAACCTTTCCAAAGAACTAAACTTCGATCCGGCCATTCAAGGCCATGTGGTAAAAATATCCAAAGCCGCTCAAGGCTCAGACAATTTCCAACATATCTCGGCCATTTTAGATGACGGATCTGTTTATTCTTGGGGAAGCGAAACTTACGGAGCCACCGATGTTCCGAAATCGCTTCGCAATACTACCGAAGCCGTAAACATTTACTCCGGTTTTTTCCAAAACTTTGTAACCGACGAAGAGGGAAATCTTCTGGGTTCTTGGGGTCTTAAAGGGCACTTATTTGGTACCGATGAATACGGACGCGATGTGTTCGCGCGGGTAATCAACGGCGGAAGAATTTCTTTGACTATCGGTTTGGTCGCCGTTATTATTTCTACGACCATTGGTATCATCATCGGCGGAATCTCCGGATTCTATGGCGGCAAAGTCGACATCTTTTTGATGCGATTCGCCGAGATCGTCGGATCCATTCCGTTCTTCCCGATTGCGATGACGCTTTCGGTAATTCTTAATCAAACCTATCCGGACTTTGGCCCGACCGAAAGAATGGTCATGATCATGTTGATCTTGGGTGTTCTGAGTTGGACGGGATTAGCCCAGTTGATCCGGGCTACCATTTTGTCTGAACGCGAAAAGGAATTTGTGGTTGCAGCCAAGGCCTTGGGAGTAAAATCCCGCGCCATCATTTTCAAGCACATCATTCCGAACGTTCTGACCATCATCATCATCAACGCAACCTTAAGTTATGCAGGTTCTCTTTTGACTGAATCAGGATTATCTTTCCTGGGATTCGGTGTCCAGCTGCCATACCCTTCTTGGGGAAACATGCTGTCCGGCGCCCAAGAGATGGAAGTCATCAAGAGCTTCTGGTGGCGTTGGGTCTTCCCATCGATCTTCCTGTGTATCGCTACGATCAGCATCAACATCATCGGAGATGCCATCCGCGACGCGGTTGACCCTCGGTCGAAGGAAAGGTAGGAGGATAAATAATGTCATTATTGGAAGTAAAAGATCTATATACGTTTTTTAGAACCAAACGCGGAACCGTGAAAGCGGTCAACGGCGTTTCCTACACCTTGGAAGAAGGCAAGACTTTGGGCATCGTCGGCGAAAGCGGCTCCGGAAAGAGCGTTTCCGCGATGAGCATCTTAAGACTTCTGGATGGAAATGGCTACATTGACAAAGGCGAGATCATCCTTGAAGGCACTAATCTGATCAAGGTCAGCGAAAACGCCATGATGCATGTGCGCGGAAATAAAATCTCCGTCATTTTCCAGGAACCGATGACTTCCCTGAATCCGGTTTTCACCGTCGAAAGACAAATCGGTGAGGTCTTCCAGATCCACCAAGGGATGAGCAAGAAAGAATCATACGTGAAGAGCGTCGATTTGCTTCGGGAGGTCGGAATCCCCAACCCGGAAAAAGTAGCGAAAACCTATCCGCATCAGCTGAGCGGCGGAATGCGTCAAAGGGTCATGATCGCCATGGCACTTGCTTGCAAACCGCGGATTTTGATCGCTGATGAACCGACGACCGCTTTGGATGTCACCATTCAGGCGCAAATATTAAAATTAATGAATGATCTTAAAAAAGAATCGAACATGGCCATCATTTTCATTACCCACGATTTGGGCGTAATCAATGAAATGGCCGATGACGTCGCCGTCATGTATTGCGGCCAAATCGTGGAGAAAGCCCCGGTTGGAGTTTTGTTTGCCCATGGCAAATTTTCTCATCCTTACACCGAAGGCTTGATGACGTCAATTCCGCGCTTGTCGACGGAAAAAGAACGGTTGGAAGCGATCCCTGGTTCGGTTCCGCATCCGCTCGATTTACCGAAAGGCTGCAAATTTTGCCCACGCTGCAAATACGCAACGGAAAAATGTCAGAACGAAGAACCGGATCTGATCGCTGTTTCCGACATTCAATCCGTCCGTTGTTTCTATCCGGACATAGAGGAGAGAAAAAATGGGAAAAAGTAAAGTATTGACCAGTGAGCCGTTGATCAAGATCTCCGGCATGAAAAAATATTTTCCGCTCAAAAAAACCAGCCTTTTCCAAAGAGAGGCTCTGACCGTCAAGGCCAATGACGGCATTGATCTGGTCATTCACAAAGGCGAAACTTTGGGATTGGTCGGCGAAAGCGGCTGCGGAAAATCCACCCTGGGCCGGGTCCTTCTCCAACTGTATCCTCAGACTTCCGGAAAGATCATCTATTACGGATATACCCTGGAAGAGTACTCCCCACGTTATTTGTTTTCGGAGATCCGAAAACTGAAACGATCGCGAAGAAAATATCAAAGACGGCTGGCGAAGTTGCCTTTGATTGAACATTCGATCCAAAAAGCGAAAAACAATTCGAAACAGGTGGCCATCCGCGAAGGATACGGCCGTCAGGTTCAGATCTTAAAATCGGAATGCGAAGCCATCGCCGAAAAATGTAGAACCGAATACGGGACTTTCATTTCCGTCAACAAGCCAAAAGTATTTCAACATTATCTGAAGCTTGATGCCAAGGTCTACAAAAACGAAGACAAGATCGCCAAGCTGGAGATGAACATCAGCCGTTTCGAAGTCGATTTGGAAAAAGCCAAACTGATCAAGAATCCGAAGGCAGAAGCCGAAGTTGCGGCCATCAAAAAGCAATTGGAAAATGCGGACTTGAACCTGATCGCGGATTTGAACAAGAAATTGGCCATCGCCGAAAGACGCGCTCAAGCCCATGTCATCGATGTCGACTTGGAGATCCGCGAAGCCAGAAAGCACATTAATCTGATTAAGACCGACAATGCGCAAATCATTTCCCGGATCAAATCCGGACTGGAGAAAACCATTGAGCTTAACACTCAGATCCTGACCGCTTTGGTTAATTGCAAGACCGAACATTTCCTCAAGCAACAAAAGATCAAAGAGTATGAGGAATTCATCAACTTCACCAACGAACAGAAGAAAATGGCCAAGATCAAAAAGAGAATCGATGCCTTGCTAAGCAAGACCGCGAATGTAACCGGAGCGTTCATTCTTTCCGATGACATTGACGGAATCTCGAGAAAATTGTTCCAAAACATCGATCTTCTTCATCACATCCAGCTCAACAAAGACAAACTGACCCTTTTGAATGTAAAAAAATTCAAATTGGAACAAAAGGCTGCCAATCCGGAAAAACGGTATACCCAATTTCAAATTGATGTTTTCAACGAAAGAATCGAAAAAGTTGACAAGAAGATCCAGGCTTTTGAAGCTCAAGATGACGAATTAACCGCGAAAACCCAGAAACTGACCGAAGAGATCAAGAAAGCCAATGAAAATCTATCGGGCCTTGAGATGTACGAGACTTTGGAAAACCAAAAAGAAAAAGGGCTTGACCTGTCCCGCTTGACCCACGAGGAAATGCGCCGGCTGCGTCAGGACATGCAACTGATTTTCCAGGATCCGTATTCTTCGCTCAATCCGCGTCTGACCGTCGGCCAGATCATCGGCGAAGGCTTGAAGGCTCACAACGTAGAAAATAAGAGCAAAGATTCCTATCAGGACATCATTCTGAAGACTATGGAAAAATGCGGCTTGGCGCCGTACATGCTTCATCGTTATCCGCATCAGTTCTCCGGCGGACAGCGTCAGCGGATCGGGATCGCCCGTGCCCTGGCCGTCAATCCGAAGTTCATTGTTTGCGACGAAGCCGTCAGCGCCCTTGACGTTTCCATTCAGTCCCAGGTCATCAACCTGCTGGAGGACTTGCGAGACGAAGAAAAATTGACTTATCTGTTCATATCGCATGACCTAAGCGTCATCAAACACATCAGCGACCGGATCGGAGTCATGTACCTAGGCAAGATGGTGGAACTCGGAAACTCCGACGATGTTTACAAAAATCCGCTTCACCCTTATACCAAAGCGCTGATTTCCGCGATCCCAACTACTGATCAAGGAGAGAAACATCGAATTTTCTTGGAAGGCGACATTCCTTCGAATGTCTTCCCGCCAAGCGGATGCAAGTTCCGAACCCGTTGCCCGTTAGCCCGAAAGGAATGCACGCGTGCCGTTCCGGAATTCCGGGAAGTCGAGCCGGGACGATTCGTTGCGTGCCATTTCTATGAAGAAACAAGAAATATTAAACCGAATTAAGATTACCCCCGAAAAAGAGCGAATCGCCAGGGAAAACCTGGCGAAGACTCCGCTTGAGAAAGGCGATTTCAAAGCTTTGCTGATCGCTTCTTTCCTTATGTTCGTTCTCCCGACCCTGGCGGTGCTTGGGGTGCTGGCCTTCATCATGTGGCTGTTGTTTTTTGCCGGAAGGTAAAAAGAAGGAGGAACCATGATAAAAATTTACACTTCTCCGAGTTGCTCATCCTGCCGTAAAGTCAAAAAGTACTTTCAGCAGTATAAGATTCCTTTTACCGAGAAGAACATTCTGACCACCCCTTTGTATCGCGAAGATATCTACAAAATGCTGATGAACAGCGAAAATGGATTTGAAGACATCATTTCGACGCGATCCAATGTTTTCAAGGACCTGAATGTGGACTTGGGAAAAATGAAGACCAACGAGTTGGTGGATTTCATCGTCAATAACCCAAGCGTTCTCAAACGTCCGATCATCGTGACGGATAATGAAATTCAGGTCGGATACAATGACGATGACATCGAATTGTTCCTTCCTCCGGAATTGCGCGACATCGAATGCCAGGATTGCGTGCCACCAAAGGATTGCGATTATCGCAACAGCATCAAGATTCTCAACAAACCGGCTTAAAGTAAAAACAAAACAGCTAAGAAATTCTTAGCTGTTTTTTTTAGCTTAAGCGCTTAAAAGCATTATAAGCCCGTTTGATTTTTTTGTCTGATTTTTTGTATTGAATCTCCAATTCGCTGATGATTTGGATGAACTCTTTTTTTCCGCCGCTGTAAGTTTTGGCTTCGTATTCCAATTCATAATCGGTCATTCCCAGATAATCGCTCTTGTCGATGAAAAGAACTCCGGTTTTGAAAGGCATGTACATTCTTAAGGTTGAAAGGCTCAGGAAATTGACGAGTTTTTGATTGCCGATCAAGGCTGCCAATTCCGTCCGGATGTCGCTTTCGGGAGCAATGCCGGTGGCTTTGATCTCGTTGAAAGCATCCTGATCGATGGGAATCGTCGTTTCTTGCATGCTATACCCTTTTTTGCGTTTTAGGGTCATTTCTAATTCATCCCGTTCCCGGACGCGAAGCGAAGCGTCCAAAGCTTTCAGAGAAAACCTTGGCGTATCAAAATAATGATTGGTTTGGTAATCGCTGCGATTTCCCTTGAATTTCTCCAATAACCGCTCATATTCTTCTTTCGTCAAAAGCGTTTTGAATTCTACTTCCGTGTTGGTATGCATAATTTGTCCTTCGTCCTTCTTTTGTTTTACTACTAGTATATTATACATATATATAAATAAAATGCAATAGTTTTTTCTTTACCGCAAACAATCATTTTATTTCACATAATTTTACAAAAAAGCAATTTTATGGTAAAATTAACAAGACCAAGGAATTCATCGCGAAAGGAATTAAGCATGATTAACGAAAATCTCTATTGGCAATCTTTTTTATTGCCTTATGAATTGGCGGTAGGCGGCTTCATCATCAAATTGGAATCAATGCGCAAGGAGTTCATTCTGAAAAACCAAAGCAGTCCGATCGAGATCGTCTCGGGACGGGTCAAATCGGTCAGCAGCATTTTGGAGAAAGCCGAGCGGCTGAACATTGATTTTAATCACATTCCGGAAGGAATCTACGACATCGCCGGAATCCGGGTTACTTGCAGATACATCGAGGATGTCTATAAGGTCGCGGAACTTTTGAAATCGCGCAAAGACATCGATATTTTCCTGGTAAAAGATTACATCAAAGATCCCAAACCGAGCGGCTATCGTTCGTTGCATCTCATTGCCAGATACAACGTCGAAACCGTGGACGGGCGAATGCCGATCAACATGGAGTTTCAGATCCGCACTCACGGCATGCACCTGTGGGCATCGATCGAACATACTTTGAAATACAAATACTTCCGTCAGATCCCCGAAGGAATTCAAGTCCGGCTGGTTCAGGCCTCGAAGATCGTCGCCGAACTCGACCAGGAAATGACCAAGATCAAACAAGCAATGAGCGAAGTCAGCGTCGAAAGAGTCCGGGCAGACGAAGATTCGTTGGAAGAAATGGATGTCTTCCTAAACAGTCTGAAAAAATGGTGATTTAATGAAATACGCACAATTTGGCCGGGAAAATCCCCTGGACATCCCGTTTGAAAGGGATGATCAAAACCCCGATGTCATATTTTCTTTTGGGGGAGACGGAACGATGCTGGCCGCCATACACAAATACATGGATCGGCTGGAGAAGGTTCGGTTCATCGGCATCAATACCGGAAGGCTGGGCTTTTTTACCGATTTTGAAATCGACGAACTGCCCATGCTTTATGAACTTTTGAAAAAAAACGAATTCGAACTGAATGAGTTTCACATTCTTGAATATTCGCTGATCAATGACAACCATACCCTCACGGGGTATGCGGTCAACGAACTGGCGATCATTAATCCGGTGCATACTCAGAACATCGATGTCTTCATCAACGGGTCGCATTTTGAGACCTTCCGGGGAACCGGGTTGTTGGTATCGCCTCCGACCGGAAGCACGGCTTACAACAAGTCGCTGGGAGGAAGCATCATCGATCCGAAGATCAAAGCCATCCAGATGACCGAGATCGCCCCCATCAACAACCGCGTTTTCCGAAGTTTGTCTGCGCCTTTGATCCTTTCCCAGGAATCAAAGATTGAACTGAAGACCGTCGAAAGAAGCGAGTTATTCATCAGTGCGGACGGAGTGAGACTGAATTTTGCGAACTTGCGAAAAGTTACCACTCGGCTGTCGGACCGAACCGTGACCTTCATCGTCAAAAAAAACACGGACTTTTTCCACCGCGTTCAAAGAGCATTTTTGAAATAAAAAAAGGGCTAAAGAGTTTTCTCTTTAGCTTTTTTTTGCATGATGCTGTCAATGATCCCGTATTCCAGGGCTTCTTCGGAAAACATGTAATTGTCCCGTTCGGTATCAAAGTTGATCTGATCGTAAGATTTTCCGGTCTTTTCGGCGAGGATGCGGTTGACTCTTTCTTTGACTCGCAAAATGTGCTTGGCCGCGATCTGAATTTCGGTCGCTTGGCCCTGCGCCCCGCCCAGCGGCTGGTGGATCAAAATCTCGCTGTTGGGAAGTGCCGATCGTTTTCCCTTGGTCCCGCTGGCCAAAAGGAAAGCCGCCATGGAAGCCGCCATGCCGATGCAGATGGTAGCCACATCCGGAGCTATCAGATTCATGGTGTCATAGATGGCCATTCCCGCGGTGATGGATCCGCCCGGGGAATTGATGTACAGGAAAATATCTTTTTCGGAATCTTCGGCGGAAAGAAACAATAATTGGGCGACGACGGAATTAGCCATGTCATCGTCGATTTCCCCGCTGAGCATGATGATGCGATCTTTCAAAAGCCGGGAATAGATATCGTATGAGCGTTCTCCCAAAGATGTCCGTTCGATTACTATCGGTGCGTAAGTCATGTATTTGTCTCCTTTTTGTTTAATTCTACATCAATTACGGATCAAAGTCAAACCAAAAAACCGTGCCTTGGGAAAATACCTCTTGATAAAACAAAGTTATGGTGTTATAATGGGAAAAAGTGAAAGCGATGAAAAAGAAGTAGTAACCGGATCAAGCCCGTTTCAGGGAATTGGGATCGTGACTGTGAGTCCCATACGCGGCATTTCGGCGAATTCGTCTTCGAAGCGGTTCCAATCAAACCCGCAAAACAAAATTGCGTTATCAAATGATTGAGTGCAACAATGTTGAACTAAGGTGGTACCGCGGAAATTTCGTCCTTAATAAAGTTAAGGATTTTTTTATTTTTAGGAGGATATATGACCGATCGATTGACGGAATTAAAACTTAAGGTCGAAGCTGACCTTCAAGCTGTAAAAACATTCAATGAACTGAATGAAACCAAAGCTCTTTATCTGGGGAAGAAAAGCCCGCTTCAGGAAATTCTTTCGAAAATGAAAGAATTAAGCCCCGATGAGCGAAAGACCTTAGGCCAGAGTATCAACTTGTTCAAAGACTTTGTTGAAGAAAAAGTGGCCGAAAAAGGCCGCGCGCTGGAAGAAGCCAAAATTCAGAACCAATTGGAAAGCGAAAAGATCGACGTGACCCTGCCGGGAAAGGCCGTGGCTTTCGGACGCAAACATCCGATCACACAAATGCGGGAAGAACTGGAAGACATTTTCGTGGGCATGGGTTACAGTTTGGCGGAAGGACCGGAAGTCGAGCTGGATCTCTACAACTTTGAGATGCTCAATCTTCCGAAAGGCCATCCGGCCCGGGAAATGCAAGACTCGTTTTACATTGATCCCAACACGCTTCTTCGCACCCATACTTCTCCGGTTCAGGTTCGGACGCTTTTAGCATCCAAAGGCCAACCGGTCAAGATCATCTGCCCGGGAAAAGTCTATCGCCGCGATGATGACGATGCCACCCATTCCCATCAATTCATGCAGATCGAAGGATTAGTGGTCGATCGGAAAATCACCATGGCCGATCTGAAAGGCACTTTGTCCGTTTTGATGAAAAAGATGTTCGGAACCAACCTCGACGTTCGTTTCCGTCCGTCCTTTTTCCCGTTTACTGAACCAAGCGTGGAAGTCGATGTTACCTGCTTCAAATGCAAGGGCAAAGGCTGCTCGCTTTGCAAAGGCGGAGGCTGGATCGAGATTCTAGGAGCCGGGATGGTTCATCCGAATGTTCTGAGAATGTCCGGATACAATCCGGAAGAATTCCAGGGCTTTGCTTTCGGGATCGGCATCGAGAGAGTCACGATGCTTCGCTACGGAATTGACGACATCCGGAATTTCTATGCCGATGATCCGCGATTCCTGAAGCAGTTTTAGGAGGATGACATGCGCGTAAAATTAGAATGGTTAAATGAATTCGTTAATATTTCCGATCTCAGCACCGAAGAACTCGTTCATATCTTGTCTCTTCATTCGATCGAGATCGAAAATGTGGATCATATGGCTTACGGGACCGACCTGGTCGTCGGTCATGTGCTTTCCCGGATCCCTCATCCGGATTCCGATCATCTTTCGGTGTGTCAGGTCGACGCCGGAACTGAAACCTTGCAAATCGTATGCGGCGCCCCGAATGTGGCGGCCGGACAATACATCATCCTGGCCAAGATCGGCTGCGAACTTCCGGGCGGATTTGCAATCAAAAAATCCAAGATCCGCGGGGTTGAATCCTTTGGGATGATCTGTTCGCTTTCCGAGCTGGGAGTCGAAAAGAAATTCATCCCCGAAGAATATCAAAACGGGATTTATTATTTCTCCGGTCAGCCCAAACCGGGGACCAGTGCCCTGGTGGCTTTGAACCTGCATGATGCGGTTTTGGATCTGAACCTAACCCCGAACCGGGGCGACTTGATGAGCATGATCGGCGTAGCCATCGAAGTCGGAGCGGTTCTTGACCGACCGCTGAAACCATGGGTTGAACACTTGCTTGACCCAAGCGGAACCTCAAAACTGGATGTAAAAGTCGCATCCAAAGACTGCGTCGGATATTATGCCCAAACCTTTGAAAACATTCAAATAAAACCGTCTCCTTGGTGGTTAATTTCGCGTTTGGTCGCTTTTGGCGTCCGGCCGATAAATAATGTAGTGGACATAACCAACTACATCCTCGCCTTGTTTGGACAGCCTTTGCATGCTTTTGATCAAGAAAAGTTAGGATCCGAAATCTTAGTCAGAAACGCCCTTAAGAATGAGGGCATTGTGACTTTGGACGGAAACAAACGGGAGTTGGTTTCGGAAGATCTGGTCATTACGGACGGAAAAAGACCGGTTGCCATCGCAGGAGTGATGGGCGGAGCCGATACCGAGATCACTGATTCAACAAGCCGAATCGTCATTGAAGCCGCCGTTTTTGATCCGATGGCCATCCGCCGCACTTCCCAGCGTTTGGGTCTTCGCAGCGAAGCTTCGGCCCGCTACGAACGAGGAATCGACATCAACCGAACCAAAAAAGCTTTGACTTACGCGGGATGGCTGCTTCAGGAATTGGCTGAAGCCAAACCCGAAGGCAAAGCGGCATTCGCGGGAACGGAAGAAATTCCCCTGGCTTGGATCCCGATCACCGAAGCTGCGGTTTCAAAATTGCTTGGCATCGAAATCAAGAAGCCGGAAATGATTGATATATTCCAAAGACTAAAGTTTGAGATCAAAGACGGAAAGGAACTGCTGATTGGCGTTCCGAACCGCCGCAGTGACATTAAAATCAAAAACGATTTGATTGAAGAACTCGGGCGGATCCACGGTTACGAAAATCTTCCCAATACCCTTCCGGAATCCTCGATCGCGGGAACTCTTACCGAATCTCAGAAAACCATCCGAATCATTCGTTCCGCTTTGGTGGGAATGGGACTGAACGAAGTTCTCACCTATTCGCTAGTCAAAGAAGGATACAATTCTTATTTTACTTATAATCATGTTTCGGGAAGCTCCGCCATCAAACTGTTAAACCCGATGACCCAGGATCACGCGTTTCTGCGTCAGGGCTTGACTTTGAGTTTGGTGGAAAACGCCGAATATTGCTATTCAAGAAAGATGAAAGATTTGGCGATCTTCGAAATCGGAAAGAGCTATTATCGGGATTTTGCTTATCACGGCGCGGATACGCTATCCATTCTTTTGGCCAACCGGTTCGCGGGAACACCATGGAAACACGAAGAAGAAAACGCGGATTTCTTCCTGATCAAAGGGATCTTGGAAAATCTGTTTGGGAAACTTCGGATCGAAGCCGAATTCCGGCCGCTTGAGAAAGAATGCAAAGAACTGCATCCGGCCCGCAGCACTTCGGTTTTCTATCAGGGCGAAAACATCGGATTCGTTGGATGCTTGCATCCGAAATTCACTTCCGAGCGAGCCCTGGATACGATGTATGTGGCCGAATTGAAACTGGACAAGATCCTCGGTGAGGAAAAACCGACGATCGTTTATCAGGCGATCAGCAAATTCCCGAGCATGGAACGCGACATTGCGGTCGTGGTTTCGAAAGACACACCGGCTCAAGTCGTTGTTGATACCATTAAAAACGTCGACCGAAAACTCATCGCCGATGTTCAGGTCTTTGATGTTTATACGGGAGAAAACGTGGAAAGCGATCAAAAGTCGATTGCGCTGCACTTGGTCTTTTCTTCGAATGAACCGCTGACCGAAGAATTGGTTACTGCCAAAATGAATAAGATCGTGAAAGAACTTGTGAAGAATCATCAGGCCAAACTGAGAAGTTAAAAATAAAAGTTTTTTAAATCAAAAAAAGGCCTCCGATTTCGGAGACCTTTTAGTTTGTTTAATTTAGGAAATCTTCATCCGTCAATTTCGAGGAGAAGACCGGCTTTTTTGTTTTTAGATTGGCGATAATTTCCTCAACGATCGCGTCGGGGGTCGAAGCTCCGGCGGTTATTCCCACGCGCTGATAAGGTGAGAAATCGAAACCCTCCAACCCCTTGATGTTTTCCACGAGAACGGTGGTGAGCCCAGCCTTTTTTTCGGCGGTCTCTTTGAGCATTCGCGTATTGTTGCTTAACGGGTCGCCAACAACAATTAGCAAATCAATGTTATCTTTGTTTTCGATGACCGCGGTTTGCCGGTTTCTGGTCGCGCTGCATACTTCTTCGAGGAGCTCCAAATTGGGTCTTAGGACTTTGATCTTTCGGTAAAAGTTCAGTACATCGATATATGACATCGTCGTTTGATTGGTTAGCAGAGTTTTTGGATTTCCGTTCGGGATGGCGGCCAGATCGGAATCATCATTTACCAAAGTGATGTCCGCTGACAATCCCAAGACGCCTTCGGTTTCCGGATGCCCAAGAACCCCGTAAAAAAGAATCTTGTAGCCTTGGGCCAATTTTTCTTTGATGATCTCATGCGTTTTTTCAACATCTCTGCAAGTGGCATCGATGATGCTTAGGCCTTTTCGAAAAGCTTCCGCGCGGACATCTTCGCTGACTCCGTGCGCCGTAAAAATGACGGTTCCTTCGTCAACGGACTTAAGCATTTCCAAACGGGACTGGCCTTCTAAAACGATGATGCCTTTGGACTGGAAGGCCCGAACGATATTTTTGTTATGAACCAAATTGCCAAGCATGTAAATCGGTTTTTTGGTGTTCTCGTCCTGTAAGACCTTGTTGATGATGTTGATGGCGCGGGCAACGCCCATGCATATGCCCTGGGGTTTGATTTTAATTATTTCCATATCTTTCACCGATGTCATTATAGCATAAACATGTGAAATTGGGAAAGATTAATCTTAACAATCTAGAGCATTCGTGATACAATATCCGTGCTTGCCCCGGTTAGGAAAACCGGCTGCGGACGGCTTGGGACTTGGATATGAACAATGAAGGCATTTTGAAGCAAGCGCCAAAAACCATTGAGGAGGATACCATGAATCATACGATCAAAAATGAAAACCTTGAAATCACCGTCCGATCGACGGGAGCGGAATTGATCAATCTTAAAAGCCCTCAGGGAACGGAATACATCTGGCAGCGGGATCCGGTTTTTTGGAACCGTTGTGCTCCGATCTTGTTTCCGGCGGTCGGACGGCTTCGTGACAAATACACCATCATTGACGAAAAGAATTACGTGATGGACATCCATGGTTTTCTGAAAGACGAAGAATTCGAATTAAAAGAGGCGACCGCTGAATCGCTTTGTTTCGTGAACCGTTATTCGGAAGCTACCTTGAAGATGTATCCGTTTAGATACGAAACATCCATTACTTACACCATCAAAAAAAACAAAGTCAGAACCGCCATCCGGATCCGAAATTTGGATGACCGGGATCTGCCTTTCAATCTCGGGGGCCATCCGGCCTTCAACTGTCCGCTTTACCAAGGCGATAAGTTTACGGATTATTCGGTCAACTTTGAGGTCGCGGAATCTTTTGCCGGCCCGACAATTGAAAAAAACGGCACGCTGAATTTTGATAAACCAGCGGTTCGCTTTGATAATCTTAAGAAACTAAGTTTGGAGCGGAACCTCTTTTCCATCGATACCATCGTGATTCCGAAAGTCCGATCCCGGTTTGTGAAACTCCTGAACCAAACGGGTCGGGGTGTGAAATTCAGTTTTCCGGGTTTTTCCACGTTTGCCATTTGGACCAGATACAATCAAGAGGCTTTATTCATTTGTCTTGAGCCATGGATCGGTTACGGCGACCGCTTTGATAGCGATCATCAGTTTTTGAAAAAAGACGATTTAGTGGTTTTGAAACCAAAGCAAGAATTCGAAGTCCATTACGAAATGGAAATTATCGAATAAAAATAGTACTGGACAACAAAGGCTTCTTGTAGTATAATATACCTAGTTTTCAGGAGGATATATGATCAATAGCAACGAATTCAAAACCGGAATGACAATTGAGTATAAAGACAACATCTATACCATCATTGAATTCCAACACGTAAAATCAGCCAACAGCATGGCCTTTGTCCGGACAAAATTGAAAAACATGCGGACCGGGACCATTACCGAATTTTCTTTCAACAACGGCGAGAAAATGAAAAGAGCCATGATTGAAAAGAAAAAGATGAATTATCTGTACAACGCCGGCACCACTTTTGCTTTCATGGACATGGAAACCTATGAACAAATCGACATTCCGACCGAAAGACTCGAATACGAAAAACAGTTTCTCGTTGAAGGGGCTTCCGTCATCGTCGTCATGTTCGAAGGCGAAATACTCGGTGTGAACATTCCGGAAAAATTGGCTCTTGAAGTCAAAGAATGCCCTCCGGGGGTCAAAGGCAACACGGCTGCCAATGCAACCAAGGAAGCCATTCTTGAAACCGGATACAAGATCCAAGTCCCGCTTTTCATCGAAGCCGGAGACAAGATCATCATTAACACCGTCGAGGGTAAATACTACTCGCGAGCGTAAAAAAAGGGATAAAATCCCTTTTTTGTTTTCCCCAAGTATTTTGGCTTGTAATTTTTAAGCGGATAAGGTATTATAATTGCGAGGTGGTTTACTATGATGCTATTGTGCATGGATGTCGGAAACACCAACATTGTCCTGGGCGTATTCGAAGACGAATTGCTCACCCACAGTTTTCGGATCCAATCCGATCCGATGGAAACGCCGGACGAGTATGGAATAAAGATCATTGAAATGCTGCGTTTTTTTAACGTTGAATACCAGAAGATCAGCGGGGTCATCATCGCCAGCGTCGTCCCGGGACTGGACGGAGGGTTCGAAAGAACTTTCGAAAAGTTTTTTGGGATCAAACCAATTTTTGTCAGCCCGGGAACCAAAAGCGGAATAAAAATAAAAATTGATAACCCCAAACAATTGGGGGCGGACATCTTGGTCGGCTGCGTTGCGGCGCATCAGAAATACGGTTCGCCTTGCATCGTCGTTGACATGGGAACGGCCATTACTTTCGCGGGCCTCACCGCAGACAAAGAGATCCTCGGCGTGACCATCCTTCCGGGGATCAAAACGTCGTATAGCAATCTGATTTCCAAAACCGCAAGGCTGGAAGCCGCTCGCATGGAAGTTCCGCTCAAAGTTTTGGGACGGGATACCGTGGCTTCCATCCAAAGCGGGATGATTTTTGGAACCGCTTCGATGATTGACGGGATGATCCGCCGAATCAAAAAAGAGATGGGTGTGGACAAGATCATCACCGTGCTTACGGGAGGAGAATCCCGGATGGTTCGGGATTACTTGGAAGAGCCGACCTTCTATGACGAGAATCTGCTGCTCGACGGATTAAGAATCATTTACCAGAAAAATCTTTAAAAAAAATGAGTTCCCGAATTTCGGGAACTTTTTTCATTTAGTCCTTTTCATGTGAAAATGGGGAATGTTGGCGTCGTAGAACAAATCTCCATAGGCCGTGAAGCCGCATTTCTCGTAGAACGGAATGGCATGAGTTTGGGCCCCCAAACGGATGTCGCTGCAGCCGTTGGCATCGCAATACTTCATGATTTCATCCATCAAACCAAAACCGATTCCTTGAGAACGGTACTCCTTCAGAATGCAAACCCGCTCCACTTTGGCTTGGGGAGGAGTCATCTTGACCCGGGCCGCGCCGATCGGTTTTTCGTCATCGTAGACAACAAACATGGTTCGTTCTTTTTCAACCAGATCGAATTCATCTTCCATCGATACTTTCTGTTCATCAACAAAGACGATCTTTCGCATCAGAAAATGATCAATCATTTGGTCTTTGGTTTCACATATCAAAAATCTTACCATACAAATACCCCCGTAGCGATCAAAATGAGGACAATGACGGAAACGATCAGACAGTAGTATCCGAAATACCGGATGTTTTTGTTTTTAATCAGGCGGAAAAAGAAGCTTACCGCAATGTAAGTGGCGATCAGACTGGCTACAAAAGCGCCGATGTATCCCGGAACAAAGATTGGTTCTCCCGAACCTCCCTCAGTGATCAGATCGGCGATGCCCATGACCGCGGCCGCTAAGCTCGCCGGAATGTACATCATGAACGAAAAGCGGAAAGCTTTATCCAAGGAAAGTTTGTTTCCGACCCCAAAGGTCGAAGTGACTCCGGAACGGCTGATTCCCGGAAGCAGACCGATGACTTGGGCTCCGCCCATCCAAAGGGCGTCTTTCCAAGTAACCGTTTCGCGAGCGGCGGTTTTGGTGAAACGATCCAGCAGAAGCATCAAAAGACCGGTAATGAAAAGGCAGATCCCAACCACCAATATGTTGGTGTAGTAAGTGTCCAAATCCAGGATTTTGATCGTCAGACCGATGATCCCGGCCGGTATCGTGGCCAGAATGATCAGCAAGACATAAACAAAACTGGGCTTCTCCTCTTTTTTGCCTTTAAACAGGTAATTCCAGGTTCCGGCGATCAGCTCGCCGAGCCGTTTTCGGAAATAAACGATGATGGCGATCAGCGAAGCCAGATTGACAATGATTTGAAAGTTGTTCATCGCCGACGCGGAAAGAACATTTCCGAAAATGGCGTCAACGATGACCATGTGTCCGCTGGAAGAAATGGGAAGCGGTTCGGTAAAGCCCTGCACCAGGCCCAAAGCCAGATATTTTAGAAATTCAATAAATTTGTCCATGATGAATCCTCCCCAAAAACATGGATACATTATACCGCATTTTTTTAGAAATTGGAACTCTTTCCCAAATAGTAGTTAACAAAGCCAAGGAGAAATGTTATAATATAACAAAGGAGATTTAAAGATATGTTTTTAGCATTAAACACTAGCGAACTTGCATTAATAATACTGGCAGTCTGTGTGCTGCCGATCATCGTTCTGATGATATATGCCATCATTACGGCCTTGAGGAAGCGTTCCAAGCTCTCGAAGACTCAGCAGGAAGAAATCCTGGTCAGCACCGACGACAGCCAAAAGCAATTGTTTTTCCGTCTTTACGGCGGAGCGGACAACATTGTTTCGGTCAATCAGGAAATGAGCCGGCTGACTGTTTCCGTGAAAGACTTGACCAAAGTGCTCGCTCAAGAACTCAAGGAGCAGGATGCCAACGGCATTCTTTTGGCGGGAAACACCGTCAAATGTTCATTTGGCGACCGGGCCGCCTATATCTACGAATTGTTGAAAGATTTTGAACAGCATCATGAATAAAGACCGACAAGCGATCGAGACTCTAAGAATTTTGGCCGTTGAGCAAATTGCGAAAGCCAAATCCGGACATCCCGGGATCGCTTTGGGAGCGGCACCGATCCTTCACCTTCTGTATTCCAAGATCATGAACATATCCCCAAAACATCATCAATGGATCAACCGGGACCGGTTCGTCATGTCCGCGGGACACGGATCGGCCTTGCTTTATTCCGTCCTTTATCTGGCCGGATACGGTCTTTCCATCGATGATCTGAAAGAGTTCCGCCAGTTTGGCAGCAAAACTCCGGGTCATCCCGAAGTTCACATGACCCCGGGAGTTGATGCCACCACCGGACCGCTTGGGCAAGGAATTGCCATGGCGGTGGGAATGGCCATCGCGGAGGCTTATTTGGGAGCCAAGTTCAACCGAAACGACCTAAGTCTTTTCGACCATCGCACTTATGCGCTGTGCGGCGACGGCGATCTTCAGGAAGGCGTGGCCCAGGAAGCGATGAGTTTGGCCGGTCATTTGGGACTAAACAAACTCACGGTTCTATATGATTCCAATGACATCCAGCTGGACGGAAAACTTTCCAATGCCAATACCGAATCGGTATCCGAAAAATATCCTTCCATGGGTTGGAACTATATCCGGGTTTCCGACGGCGAGGATTTGGACGACCTGGAAAAAGCCGTCGAACAAGCCCAGCTCAGCAACAAACCGACCATCATTGAAGTCAAGACCATCATCGGCCGCGGCTCCAGCGTCGCCAACACTTCCAAAGCCCACGGAAGTCCGCTACCGGCCGAAGAAGTGGTAAAGATGCGGGCGGAATTTGGTGGAGAAGCATTTTCGGTTCCCAGCGAAGTACTGGATTATTACCAAGAAAATCTCATTGAAGCCGGGGAAATTAAGTTTGAAAACTGGATGAAGTTACAAGCGGCTTATGCGTCAAAATATCCGCAGGAAGCCGAACAGCTTGAGGGCATGATCGGCAACGATTATCCGATCGATTTTTCGCGTTTGCTTAATTTCGAAGAAAGTTATAATAAAGCCACCCGGGTTTCCGGAGGCGACATTCTCAACATCCTTCAGACCGTTCATCCGGGGTTAATCGGGGGATCGGCCGATCTGTCATCATCGACGAAAGTCAAAGGCATTGACGGCGATTTTTCGAAAACCAACCGGACGGGACGGAATTTGAATTTTGGAGTCAGAGAGCATTCCATGGCGGCAATCGCCAACGGCATCGCTTTGCATCAGGGATTGCGTCCGTTTGTCAGCGGATTCTTTGTTTTTTCGGATTATATGAAACCGGCCATCCGTTTGTCCGCTTTGATGGATCTTCCGGTCATTTACGTTTTCACCCACGATTCCATCGCGGTCGGGGAAGACGGACCAACTCATCAGCCGGTTGAGCAACTGACCATGCTTAGGAGCATTCCGAATCTGAATGTCATCCGGCCGGCCGATGCCAACGAGACTTTGGTCGCTTGGGAATTAGCTTTGGAAGCCAAAACCAATCCAATCGCCTTGATTTTGACCAGACAAGATGTTCCGACCGTTACCAACCGGAAATTGTCCGCTCACCTAAAACAGGGGGCTTATGTCATTTCTCCGGAGCGGCGCCATTTGGACGGTATCGTCCTGGCCAGCGGTTCCGAAGTGAAACTGGCTTTGGATTCCCAAAACCGCTTGTTTGAAGAGGGATTTGATGTTCGGGTAGTCAGCATTCCTTCCATGTATCTGTTTGATCGCCAGGATGAACAATACCGCGAATCGGTTCTTCCGAAACAAATCACGGCTCGTTTGGCCATTGAAATGAGCGAAGCCAGCCATTATTACAAATACCTCGGGACCAACGGATGCCTGATGAACATCAAGGGTTTTGGACAAAGTTCCCCAGCCGGGAAATTGATTGAAGCCATGGGATTTAACGTTGATAACGTTGTGTCCGTCTTCAAAAAATGTTATGAAAACAGTCAAAAATAACATAAACAAATTATTATTTAAAGCTCGGGGAGGACTTCTTCCCGAGCTTTTTGCCTTTTGGTAAAATATTTGGTGAAACGGTTTTTAAAAGATGATATAATGTACCTAGAATAAAAAAAGTTGAGGGTAAAGAAAATGGATTTTTTGAAAGAAGCCAAGAAAAACGAAAAGAAATTTATCCATCACGCCTGCGAGCTGTTACAAATCGACAGCGTTCTCGTGGATACTCCGGAATCTACCGATGCACCTTTCGGCCCGGGAATCCGCCAAAGCTTGGATTACATCTTGAAACTGGCCCGAAAATTCGGATTCAAGACCCGTGACATCGGCCACGTGGCCGGTGAAATCGAATACGGCGAAGGCGACGAGATCATCGGCGTGCTTTGTCACGTTGACGTGGTTCCGGCCGCGGGGGAATGGAAATATCCGCCTTTTGGAGCCACCGTTGAAAACGGAAGGATTTACGGCCGCGGATCCAGTGATGACAAAGGACCGGCCATGGCCGCCCTCTATGCTCTCAAAATTATGAAAGACCTGAATTTTGAACCAAACAAACGCATCCGGCTGATCATCGGGACCGATGAAGAAACCAGCTGGCGCGGGATCAAAAAATATTTTGAAAAATGTGAAATGCCAACGATGGGATTTTCGCCGGATGCGGATTTTCCGCTGATCTACGGAGAAAAAGGGATCATGTCCATCGACCTGACTTCCGACCGGATCAATGATCTGTTCGTTAAGTCGGGAGTCCGATACAACGTTGTTCCCGACACCGCGGAAGCCAAGATGGAAACGGAAGCGAAAGCGGATTTTGCGGCTTTTCTGGCGGAGAACGGACTTAAGGGCGAATACGGGAATTTCATCAAACTGATTGGGAAAAACGCGCATGCGATGGAACCGGACAACGGCATCAACGCCGCGGTCAAACTTTGCTCGTTTTTAAGCAAGTACACAAAAAACAATTTGGTTCAGTTCGTGGCGCAAAAACTTACTGATTCGCGGTTCCGGGAATTAGGACTGGCGTTTTCGGATCCGGAAATGGGAGATCTGACCGTCAATGTGGCGTTCGTGGAAACTCGCAATTTCGAAGGCCGGATCGGGCTGAATCTGCGTTATCCGATCAATTGGGACAAAGAGGGATTTTTGAGAAAACTCATTCTCAAATCCAGAGAATTCGGACTGACCGTCAAAGTTGTCTCCGATCAAGTTCCCCATTATGTTGACAAAAACGATCCGCTGATCAAGATCCTGCACGGAGCTTACGTGAAAGTAACCGGCGATGACAAATCGGAAATGAAGACCATCGGCGGGGGAACTTACGGAAGAGCCCTGAAAAAAGGCGTGGCTTTCGGACCGCTGTTTCCGGGACGCGAAGAAGTCGCCCACCAAGCCGACGAATACGTCGTCATTGACGATCTGATCGCGGCCATGGCCATTTACGCGACCGCCCTTTATGAATTGAGCAAATAATAATGCGATTGAGAAAAATAAAAAACGCCAATGAAAAACTCGAAGAATACGGCAGCATCGTCGTCTTCGATCATATGGAAAGAGCGGGAAAATGGCATGAAGCTTTCGGAAACCCCAATCCGATCTTTTTGGAGATCGGCATGGGGAAAGGTCAGTTTGTTTCCGAAAACGCCATCCGTCATCCGGAGAACAATTATCTGGGATTCGAGATCGCGGAAAGCATCGTTCTGAAAGCCGCCCGAAAACTGGAAAAGCTGCACTTAGCCAATCTTCGGATCATTCACGCCGATGCTCATGACGCTGAGCGGATATTTGCTCCGGGAGAGATTTCCAAGATATTCCTTAATTTCAGCGATCCTTGGCCCAAATCCCGTCATGCCAAACGCCGTCTGACTTTTGACAACTTTTTGATTGCTTACGAAAACATCCTGAAAAGGCCGGGAATCATCGAACTGAAAACCGACAACCGGCATTTGTTTGAATACAGTCTTTTGCGATTCAATGAAAGAAGATATCGCTTTTTGGATTTGAATCTGAACCTCCACGAGGTTCCAGACGAAAAAATCATCACGACCGAATACGAAGACAAATTCGTGGCGGCCGGAAAACCAATTTATTATGTGAAGGTGGAAATATGAATGTCAGAAACAGAATGAAAACTTTTGAAGACTTGGTCAATTTGAAAGGCGTAGCAGGACACGAGAAATCGGTTCGAAAATACATGCGCGAACAATTGGCCAAATACAGCGACGAGATCATCCAAGACAAACTGGGAAGCATCTTTGGGATCAAAAAAGGTTCGGAAGGACCGACGATCATGATCGCGGGACATATGGATGAAGTTGGGGCCATGGTTACGGGAATCAGCAAACAAGGCTTTCTGAACATCATCCCGATCGGAGGAGTAAACCCGGAAGTCATGGTTTCCCAAAACGTTTTGGTATCCATCAGCGATGATAAGACCATCCCGGGAGTTGTGGGGGCCATTCCGCCGCACATTACTCAGGGACAAACTCCAAAACCTCTATCTTTTGATGACATGCTTTTGGACATCGGCGCCGATTCCAAAGAACACGCCATCGAACTGGGGGTCGAAATTGGTCAGATGGTCACTTTTGCCAACAATTATTATCTGACCGCCGACGGCCGGAAGATCGTATCCAAAGCCTGGGATGACCGCTTTGGCTGCGGCATGGCCCTGGAGATCATGAAAGAACTAAAGAACATGGAACATCCGAATACGGTGATAGCCGGCGGAACCGTTCAGGAAGAAGTCGGGTTACGCGGCGCGACCACGGCCAGCCAAATGATCAAACCGGATCTGTTCATCGCCATTGATGTTTCGCCGGTCGGAGATTTTCTGCCCAGCGATAATCCGCGGGCTTTCGGAAAACTTGGCGAAGGCTTCCTGATCCGCTTTTATGATCCGCGCTGCATCATGAATCCGGCCATCAAAGCTTATTTCGAAAAACTGGCCGGCAAGAAACAAATCAAGTTTCAACAATTCCTGTCACTGGGAGGAACTGATGCGGCCGCGGCCCAATACGCGGGCGACGGAACGCTTTCCACGACCATCGGACTGCCGGGGAGATACATCCATTCGACGGCGACCATGATCCATATCGACGATGTTGAAGCGGTAAAAAACATGGTCCTTGCCATCATCAAAGATTTTGACAGCCAGCGTCTGGCGGAGCTGAAGAATGCCTAAATGCTATTTGGGCTCGCAAAACCTGGTAAAACTGGCGGCGACGAAGGAAGTCATGGAAGGATATGAGGTCATCGGCCTGAAAGCCGAAAGCCGGGTGTCCGCCCAACCGCTTTCCGATGAAGAAACCATCGACGGCGCGCTTAACCGGGCCAAGAGTCTTCCATCCGACGGTCTTAGGATCGGATTGGAAGCCGGAGTCCAGCTTCAGCGGGGATTGCTGTTCTTGGTCAATTGGGGCGTATTGATCGACGAAAACGAAAAAGTCTATTACGCCGGCGGGACCAGAATTCCGCTTCCGGAAGCGCTAAAAAACGAGATTCTCCAAAAAGGTCGGGAACTCGCGGACGTCATTGACGAGTATACCCATTCTTTTGATGTTCGTCAGCATGAGGGAGCCATCGGCGTTTTCACCAGTTCATTAGTCAAACGAAAAGACATTTTTACCCATATCGTAAAATTATTGTACGGACAGTATCTGAGAAAGGAAAAACCATGAAAGGATTGATCGTGCTCGGCAACGGCTTTGAGGATGTTGAAGCCATTTCGGTGATCGACCTTCTCCGCCGCAGCAAACTGGAAATCGACACGGTGACCAACAACCAGACTCTGGAAGTGGAAACCGCGTTCGGAATTACGCTCAAGGCGCAAAAGTTTTTGAAGGATGTCAGCGAAAAAGATTATGATTTTCTGGTCATTCCCGGGGGCCGGGCAGTCCGGACCGTGTGGATAAATGACCGGACTTTAGCGGATCTGATCATCCAATTCGCTTCCTCCAAAAAACTGGTAGCGGCCATCTGTGCCGGACCTTTATTGGTCGGAAAACTCGGTTTATACAAAGACCTTCCATATACCTGCTTCCCCGGAAGCGAAAACTTCATTACGGCCGGGAAACACCTCCCGAAAGAAGGAGTCATCACGGCGGGAAATTTCATCACCGCCAAAGCGATGGGATTTGCGATCGACTTCGGATTGGCGATCATTGAATACCTGCAAGGGAAAAAGCAACGGGAGCAAATTTATCAAAGCATCCGCGGCGAACTGTAAGAGATTTCTCTTACAGTTTTTTTTCGGATTTTTCCCAAAAGATTAAAATGAAAAACTTTCATTATAAATAAAATATGCTTGTGAAAGAAAGGCGTTTATGATAGAATAAAACTACGAAATTTATAATTAATGACCCGGAAGGCGGTGAAATCAATGGATGACAATCAAAATGGCGTAAAAATTGAAACGCCAAAAACTAAAAAGCCCAAAGCCGTAGCCACCGCTTCGGTCAAAGCGCCAAAGCCCGAGATCGTTGAGGCCATCGATGTCGCCAAGCTGAACGAGAGCGCCAAAGCTCCCGTTTCCGCTTTATCCCCCATCGAAGCGCTGAAGCAGCAGAAGATCGCCAATCTTCCGGAAGAACCCAAGCCGGATCCGGATGCGGAAATCTTCGGCGAACCGGAAAAACCAAGCAAACGAAAACAAAGAAAAGCCAAGAAAAACGTTGAAGAAAAACCAATCGAACGCTATCTGAATACTTCGATCCTCGAAGGCTTGACCGATGAGATCGTCGAAAAACGCAAGGCGGACGGGTTGGTCAACGTGGCGAAAAAAAACCAGGGGAAATCGATCTTAGGGATCATCCTCTCGAATATTTTCACTTATTTTAACATTGTTTACCTGATCATCACCATTGTTTTCGCCGTCCTCCAAAGTTGGGACAACATGTGGTTCTTGATGACCATCGTTCCGAATCTCATCATCGGGATCGTTCAGGAAATCAAAGCCAAACTGACCATTGACAAACTTTCGCTGCTTTCCGCTCCGACCACCACGGTCATCCGAAACGGCGAGAAATTGGAAATACCGATCTCCGAAGTCGTTTTGGACGACATCATCTTTTATGTCTCCGGAAAACAGATCTGTTCGGACAGCGTCGTCGTGGACGGATTCATCGAAGTCAACGAATCGCTCTTGACCGGAGAATCCGAATCGGTGATCAAAAATGTTGGGGCGCCGCTTCTGTCCGGAAGCTTCGTCGTCAGCGGTTATGCGGTCGCTCGCGTTGATAAAGTCGGAAAAGACAATTACATCGAAAAATTATCTTCCTCGGCGAAGTTATACCTTAAGCCGAAATCGGAATTGCTTCGAACTTTGGGATGGATAATCCGGATCATTTCGTTCATCATCATCCCATTGGCCATTCTTACTTATGTTACTTCGTCCAGCACGGCCGTTAAAGACTTTTTGAATCTTCCCAACTGGATGGAAAACCTATTAAAAATCGAAGATGGGTTTTTGCTTAACAAAGACGGCGTCATCAAAGCCGGAAGTTCCATTCTGGCCATGATCCCGGCGGGCCTATTTTTACTGACCAGCATGGCTTTGGCCGTGGGGGTCATCCGCTTAGGAAAGAGCAAAACATTGGTTCAGGAATTGTATTGCATCGAAATGCTGGCTCGGGTCAACGTTCTTTGCCTGGATAAAACCGGAACGATCACCGACGGGACCATGCGGGTCTGCGATTGCGTGGAAGTCAAAAACTACACCGATTATACCATCCGGGAAATCGTCGGGTCGATGATGAATTCTTTCCAGGAATCCAATCCGACCTCGGAAGCTTTGATCCGTTTCTTCGATAAGAACAAAGTTTTGACCGCCACCGACATCATCCCGTTTTCATCAAAAAGAAAATACAGCGCGGTAACGTTCGGGCGTCAGGGAACTTTCCTGCTCGGAGCCCCGGAATTCATACTGATTGAAAACTATGACAAAGTCTCGGCTAAAGTCGAACGGTTTGCTACTCAGGGATGCCGGGTTTTGGTCCTTGGACACACGAATCTGAAATTCAAGGAAAACGATCTTCCGAAAACCATCAAACCGCTGGCGCTGATCGTCATTCAGGACCACATCCGCGATGATGCCGCCGACACCATTGAATACTTCAAACAAAACGGCGTTGACGTCAAAGTCATTTCCGGGGACAACCCGATGACCGTTTCGGAGATTGCGCAAAGAGCCGGCGTGGAAAACGCCGAACGCTTCATCAGTCTGGCCGGTTTGACCGACGATGAAGTCCGAAGTTCCGTTTTTGAATATACCGTTTTTGGCCGGGTCAGCCCGAACCAAAAACGCATCATCGTTCAAACTCTGAAAAAACACAAAAAAGTCGTGGCCATGACCGGAGACGGCGTCAATGACATTCTGGCTTTGAAAGAAGCCGATTGCAGCATCGCCATGGCTTCCGGAAGCGAAGCGACCCGTTATGTCTCCCATTTGGTCCTGATGGATTCCAACTTTGCTTCAATGCCAAAAGTCGTCGACGAAGGCCGTCGGGTCATCAACAACATTCAAAAAACATCGACCCTGTTTTTGGTCAAGACCATATTTTCGATTCTGCTGGCGATTTTGTATATCATCTTTGCCATGCAAAAAGGCGATTATCGGATCTCATATCCGTTTACGGCCAAAAACCTGTACATGATCGAATGGTTTGCCCTTGGCGTCCCGGCCATCTTCTTGGCTTTACAGCCGAACCACGAGATCGTCAAAGGAAAATTCCTTTCCAATGTCCTGAAATCAACCCTTCCGGGCGCGCTGACCGTCGTCGTTTTCCACTTGATCCTGATCTTTCTAAGAACCCTTCCGGGTTTTGGGAGCCTGCAAAACAACAGTCAGGTATACACCACCATCGCGACCATCGTCACCACAACCGTGGTCATGATCGTTCTGTTTCAGGTGTTTCATCCTTTCAACTGGTTCAAGAAATTGCTTTATTTTGCGATGATCGCTTGCTGCTTCATCGTTTCGTTCGATCTCATCCCGTTCATGAAACTGGATTTATCGTTCCAAAAAGACGAAAGCGAATTTGAAACCAATCTGACGGTCGTGACCCTGGATGAAAACGAAGAATGGCTTTTGAATGGCCAGTACACCGGCGTCAAAGCTTATGAATATCCGGTGAATTCCATTGATGACGTCGATGGCGAAATCACTTACCTGACTCCGGTCATTACCATCAACGAAAACGGCGAATGGATTTTTAACGGAAAAGAAACCAACGTTAACGCCGAAGACGTTCTGACTTTTGATTTGAGCGTCCGGGACGAATACTGGTACATCAACGAGATCAAGACCATCAAGGCCTTTGAACGTCCGGAAGTCAATTTGGATGCTCTCAACGGTCTGTATGAAGAACCGACTTTGACCATCGATAAGGGCTATTGGTGCTTAAACGATGATTCAACGGAAATTCAGGCGTCCAATGCGGTTTTGATCACCCTAAGCGTGGATGAGAATGATTTCTTCGTTTTCAACGGAAAGATCACACCGGTAAAAGCCACGAGAAAAGTTGAAATAATCAACGAGAACGAATATGCAATTCCGACGGTTACCGTCGTGACCGTTGACGAAAACCGGGTTTTCAAGATCGATTCGATCACGACTACCATTCCCGTGAATGACGCCGACACCATTACTTTGGCCGTCGACGGATCGGGATATTGGACCATCAACGGCGCTCCGACGACCGTCCTCGCCGAAAAGATCGGTTCCACCATCAGCGATGATGCCAACCATGTAAAAACTACGCTGGAACTGAGCAATACCGGGAAATGGATCCTAAACGGAGTCACCACCGAAATTTCGGCCAAAGATCCGCTGCTGATTATGGAACTGGTGATCACTCTGCTTCTGGTGTCGCTGGCTTATTCGGTCATGTGGGCGATATCCGCCTTTCTTAAAAAGATCCGGGTTGTTCCGGAATAATGAACTTCATTAGGAGAAAGTCCTTGGCGACTTTCTCCTTTTTTTATTGAAATTGGGAAAAGAAAAGCGTATAATGGCAATCGAGCGCGGAGGTAAAAAGATGAGAATTTTGGGAAACATCCTTTGGTTTGTTTTGGGGGGGTTCATCATGGCCATCCTATGCTATCTGGCCGGTGCGATTCTTTGCCTGACCATCGTCGGGATCCCGTTTGGTCTGCAACTTTTCAAAGTCGGCAATTTATGCATGTGGCCGTTCGGAAACGACATAAAAACCAATTTTGACGCTCATCCGATCGCCAACGTCTTATGGCTGATTTTTTGCGGCTGGGAACTTTGTCTTAACTGCCTGGCTGTCGGCGCGGTCATGTGCATTACCATTGTTGGCATACCGTTCGGTTTGCAATGGTTCAAATTGGCCGTTTTGTGCCTGATCCCTTTCGGAGCTGAAATCACGAATGCGTAAAATTGAAAAAACCAACGTCATGAGAATTCTTGACGCGAAGAAAATCGACTATGGGACCCATGCTTATCCGCACGCCGAAGGCGAAGCCATTGACGGGATCACCGTCGCGGAATTGATCGGGAAAGACCCGGCCTCGGTTTTCAAAACGCTGGTAGCAAAATCAGGAGCCGAACACTTTGTGTTCATGATCCCGGTCGCGGATACGCTCGACTTGAAAAAAGCCGCCGCATCCGTTCTCAAAAAAAGCATTGAGATGGTCCGGGTTGATGAGATAAATCCCCTGACTGGTTATATCCGGGGTGGTTGCAGCCCGATCGGAATGAAAAGCAAGTTTCCGACCGTGATCGAAGAAAAAGCTTTGAAACAAGAAAAAATCATCTTTAGCGCCGGGAAGATCGGCTTTCAGGTGGAAATGAAACCAACCGAGTTGGCGGCCCTTATCGATGCGAAATTCGCGCCGCTGATCTTTTAACAATAATGAAAAATAAGGAGAGACCGCATCAACGTTTTACCCATGAACCTTCTAGAAAAAATAATTGATTTCCTAAGTTACTCGCTTCCCGCCGCACCAACAATGTACGGGAAGTTTCATTTGTTCTTTTGTCTTTTGACCATTTTGGTCTGTGTTTTCTTAGCCATCAAATTCAAAAACAGCAATGATAAACAAGACCGAACCATTTTATTGGTTTGTAGCATCATCATGCTATCTTTTGAAGTATACAAGCAATTGGTTTTTACAGTGGAAAAGGACGTTTGGGATTACCAATGGTATGTCTTTCCTTTCCAGTTTTGTTCGGTTCCGATGTATGTGGCTTTCATCACCGCTCTTCTGAAACCGGGACAAGTAAAAAACGCTTTGTATAACTTTTTGGGGACTTTCGGAATGTTCGCCGGCCTCGCCGCGATGATTTATCCGGACAGCGTGTTTATCCCAACCCTGGGGATCAGCATCCAAACGATGGTTCATCACGGATTAATCGTGATCATCGGTTTCTACGTTCTCATTTCCGGACGAGCCAAATTAACCAGCAAGAGCCTTTTGGGGGCTTCGGCGGTCTTTCTGATCATGTTTGCGATGGCCATCTCCATGAATCTGCTTTTCAAAAATGTAGACGGAACTTTCAACATGTTTTTTGTTGGCCCGTATTATCCTTGCCATCTGCCTGTTTTGTCAGTCATCCAAGCTAAATTCGGATACGCCGTCTTTTTGGTAGCCTATGTTTTGGGATTCGTCCTCGTCGCTTACATTGTCCTTTTGGCGGCCATGGGGATCAAAAAACTGGTTGCCCTCATTCCCCCGATTCCCAAGAAGATGCGTTATCGGAAACAGGAATAAACGAAAAGACACCTTTCAAAGGTGTCTTTATTTTATCGGTTCTGAAAATCGATTTTGATTTCGAAGGATCGTTTCCACGGGAAGGTTGCAGCATAAGGAATGGAAAAATACGGATCGGATATTTCATGCAACCACTTGTTTAACAATGCTTCAACCTCCGGGTTATCCGGAAAATAAAACATGTTGATGGAGTGGAGCCGCAAGTATTCGTGGATCCTCCCGCGGACCACATCTTGGTAAAAGCAATCATCGATCACTCTTTCCGCCAGGAACCGGAAATGGTTTTGGGCTTCGGTTTTATTTTGGTCAGCGCAATAGACATAGGCTTGGGTCAAAAGACTTCCCGTCGAGTTGGAGGCCGTATTCCATCCGCTGAAACCTTTGAGCAATAAAAAGTCGATCTGCTTCAAAAATTCATAGCATCCCCCGTTGGGGGCGCTGATGTCCAGAAGGAAAGTCGGATATCCTTCTTTCAACAAGCGATTGATGTTCTTGATGAAAGTTTGGGAATAACCGTTTTCTTGGAAAACCATGGCGCTTTCGCGGTCCGCGATCTCCATTTTTGAAGCGTCCTCATTGACATAAATTCCCAAGATAAAGTCGGCCGTCTTCAAATCGTCCGTTTCGCTCATTTGCAAGACCTGGCTCATCTTGGTTAGGTTCTCCGAAAACTTTCGATCCTCAAAGGGAAGGACCTTGTCCAAAAGACCGCGGTTGGGAACCAACAGATAATAAGACAGTTTTTTCTTTTGGGAGATCTGGAGGGCTTTGGCCAATAACAGGCAAGTCCCTTCGTCGGTTCCGTTGTATAACCAGGCTCGGTCTTCCAAACGGTTGGTTCGGATAAAATCTTCAAGGATGCCATGCTCAAGCTTTTGCAAGCCGTCCGGCATCGAATCTTCCTGAAGCAGAAGCAGCAGATCGAGCACTTTGTCTTTTAGAAGGCTTAAAGAGGCGAGGTTGGCCTTATGTTTGTTTTCTCTCGCCAACTCGTAAGTTTTTAATACAGCTTGGGGAATGCATTCTTGAAGTTTTTGATATTGGATCTGATCGGAATCTTGATTGAAAAGCAAGAAGCGGCCCTTGAATTTGCTATACTCATTGATCAGTTTCCAATAGTCCCTCGTTTTTTCATCAAAAGTGGAAATGGAAGTCCTTAGCACGGTATCAAAGGCCAGGATCTTTAAATCCGGTTTTTTTGATTTTATTTTTCTTAGCAGCCCAAGTCTTTCGGTGAGTTCCTCGTCTTTGAAATTGGCGGCCCGGCTTTGAATCAAGCCGCCACTGACCAAGGCATCGATCGGAACGAGCAGATAATCCCAATTTTGATAATTTTCCAATAGAAATTTCTCAATCTCCGCGAAATCCAATTGCTTGTGCAAAGAAGCCAATTTGGATCTTTCCAGCGAAAACAGTTCGGCGTGGGCCATCGTCCCCAACGAAAAAATCCAATCATAATTGCATGGACGGCTGTCCAAAGGGATGAAACCGATTTTTGTGCTCATAATATACCTCGCCAACATTCTATCACATCTTTTCTGAAAATAAAGGGGATTTTCGTAAACAAAAACAAAAATATTTTCACAAAACAACTTGACTAGACATTTTATAGGTGATATAATGCCATCAGTGAGTGTAAACGTTCTCACGATTTGCTATTTACTAAAATTGCAAAGAATAGGAGAGAAGAATGTTTAAGAAAATTTTAATTGCCATTTTCATGCTTGTCTCGGTCTTCACGGTTGTTGGTTGCAACAAAGAAGACGATGTCATCGAATCATTGGATGAGATCAAAATTTACGGACCTTTTGACACTTTTGATCCGGAAACCGATTATGTTCACCAACTAATCGAAGAAATTACCGGTGTAGATGTCCAGTACGACTTCCTTCCTCAGGACGGAGTATCGGCCAACACGAAACTTTACTTGGATATTGCTGGCCAAGCCCAATACCATCTTTTGAAGCTCGCGCCAACTCAATTTGACCAGTTGCGCGGCGTCGGAGCCTTGCTTGACATCGGCGCGCTTCTTGAAGAATACGCCCCGAACATTACTTCCACCGTCAGCGAAGAAGTATGGAAGACTGCTACTTATGACGGAAAGATCTATGGCGTTCCTCAAAAGAACCCTTCAAACAACATCAACAGCGCTTTGTTCTTAAGAAAAGACATTTTCGTGGAAAACGAGATTGCCATTCCAACCACTCTTACCGAATTCAAAGATGCTTTGGTGGCTTTAAAGACAGCGATGGGAGCAACTTTTATTCCTTTCAGCGCCAGCTCACACAACATTGAACCGATCCGCGGAGCTTTTGGAATCGTCACCGATTGGGTTGAACAAACCGACGGAACTTTAAAATATTGGACTGAAACCGAAGCCTTCACTGATTATGCAAACTACATCAAAGAACTTGTTGATCTGGGTGTAATGCAAGACGGTTATCTGACCACTCCGAATTACGGCGCCAATAGCCGGGCCGGATTGCAAAACGGAACCGTTGGCGTTACTCTGGATGCTTGGTGGAGCGGAAACGGAATCATCAACGGAATCGCTGCCTCTGAAGGACAAACTGAAGAATATCTGATTGAACACGCAGCAGATTATCTGTATTTCATCGATTCTTTGCTTGGCGATGCCAATTACGGAACCCCGGGAGAAGGCCAAGCCAAAATGGACTATTCCATCGTTTATTTCTACGCCATTCCTAAGTACATGGAATCGACCGCGATCGCGGTATTGAAATGGATGAACGAAAAAATGGATCCAGTCAACTTCAAGAAACTGACCATCGGCGAAGAGAATGTCCATCATACTCTTGTTGACGGAAAGTATTTCCCGATTTTGACTCCGGATGCCCAAGAAAACATTCCGTTCAATGCTTTCAATAAGGCCGATTATTTCCTGACCGGAATCCGCGAAGACGATTATTCTTCATACTGGCAATGCCGTGCCCGGAAGAACCCGCGCCAACAATTTGTTTGGGAAGGCATGAACACCGAAGCACAAAAGACCAGCGTCGGAATTTATGACGCAGTTGGTTTGGCACCGGGATTCACCATTTACGGAGCCAACAAATCCATGTTGTCACAATTGACGACTGACTACTTAACAAGCGTTATTACCGGCCAAGGAACTCAACAGACTCATGTTGAATTTATAGCGAAATTGGTTTCGGATGCGAAACTGACCGAATCAACAGCTGAAGTTAATGCTTGGTATGCAACCCTCGGCGATTAATTAAACTATTGTTTCGGAGGAAAAGTTAATGAAAAGAGCACTCGTTGTTTTGGGACATTTAATGATACTAAATGTGATATATATTCTTTCAATCTTTTTAAGTTTGGGAATAGCTGCTGCCCCAGCAACGAGTGCTCTTTTTTATTTTACCAACAAACTTCTGTCCAAAGATTTTCAGGAATATGGTATAATAAAACAATTCTGGAAAGTCATCAAAGAAAAATTCAAATATAGTTTCGGGTTTGGGATCATCGCCGCCGCCATCCTTTATCTTTGCATCGTCAATCTGGACAATGTTCTGCTTTTGGAATACGGCGAGTTTCTAAGGAAACTGATCATTGTTTGTCAGTATTTCGCGATCATCGAAACCTCGGTTTTGACGATCATGGTTCTTTACCTGAATGGACTGTTTAAGTTTAAAAAGTTTTCTGATTTGATCAAAATGGCCTTTTTTGTGGCTCATCGCCATATCTTCGTTACCATTCTGATGGTGATCAGCATCGCTTTGCTTTTGTATGTTCTGATCTATTATGTCACGGTCCTGCTTCTGATCATGCTCTTCAGCCTGATCAGCCTGTGGATCTGCACTTTGTATCTGCCAATTTGGAAAAAATACTTAATTAAAGAAGAGGAGCACCACAATGAACCCCCAGAAGAAACCCAATAAATTTCTAAAACACCTGAAACAATATGGTGCTTTGTACTTGTTCTTGATTCCTGGGTTAATATTGGTTTTGATTTTCAACTATACTCCCATGGGCGGAATCGTCATCGCCTTCAAGAATTATGACATTTTCGCCGGCGGCTCGCCCATCGAGTCCATCATCAAAAGCGAGTGGGTCGGCTTTGCTCATTTCAAAGCCCTGTTCGCGAATGATGACTTCACCAATGCTTTTGAAAACACACTGATCATCAGTACTTATAAAATCGTCTTCCTGTTCCCGATTCCGATCATGCTGGCGATCATGATCACCGACATTCGGAGCAAATGGTACAAGAAGACCATTCAGACCATCATTTACCTTCCCCACTTTCTGTCCTGGATCGTGGTCACGGCTCTGTTCATTCAGATCCTCGGACCTTACGGAGTCATCAACAACTGGCTGAAAAGCGCCGGCGTCATCACTCAATCCATCGCCTTTTTCGGAAACAATGACATTTTCCGCGGACTGATCGTCATTTCGGCGGGATGGAAAGAAGTCGGATGGAATGCCATCATTTACATCGCGGCCATAACGGGGATCGATCCCCAATTGTTCGAAGCTGCCAAAATGGACGGAGCCAACAAGGTTCAACAAATCATATACATTACCCTTCCGTCCATCTCCAACACCATCGTCATGCTGTTCATTCTAAGAATCGGCGCCATCTTGGACGCCGGATTCGACCAGATCCTGAACATGTATTCCTACGTGGTTTATGACAAAGGGGACATTTTGTCCACTTTGGTATACCGAGCCGGCCTGGGCCAACAAAATTACAGTTTTGCGACCGCCGTCGGTTTGTTCAATTCCATCGTCGCTTTGGTCATGGTCCTGGGGGGAAATTGGCTGTCCCGAAAGATTTTCCAGAAAGGATTGTGGTAAAATATGATTGAATCTCGCAGTGACAAAATATTCAGCATCGTGGTCTATATCGTTCTGACCATCTTCGGACTGACCATCATCCTGCCGTTTTTGAATTTACTGGCCACCTCCTTATCCGATCAAGTGGCTGTTTCCAACGGATCCGTCGCCTTTTGGCCGAAGCGGTTCACGCTCAGCGCTTATCAGTTTGTCATGGAAAACCGCCAGTTTTGGAACGGGCTCAAGAATTCCCTTTTCATCACCGTTGTGGGAACGCTTTTGGCCATGGTGGTCACGACCCTGACGGCTTACCCGCTGTCATTACCGAAATTCCGGGCTCGGAAAACCTTTTTGGTCATCTTCATCATTGTCATGCTTTTCAACGGCGGATTGATCCCGACCTATCTATTGATCAATCAGATTGGGCTTAGGAACAACCGCTGGGCTTTGATTCTGCCTTGTTTGATCTCCACTTACAACATGCTTTTGGTCAAGAATTATTTTGAAACCCTGCCCGAAGCTTTGTATGAATCCGCGAAGATCGACGGCGCCACCGAACTGCAGATTTTTCTGAAGATTACTTTGCCACTGTCTCTTCCGACTCTGGCTACCGTCGCTTTGTTTTACGCGGTCGGGTTTTGGAACGCTTACTTTAACGGAATGATCTACATCTCCACTCCGGACAAGATGCCGCTTCAGACTTATCTTCAGACCTTGCTCAACATGGCTTATATTCCCGCTCATGAACTTCCGCCGGAGATCGCCGAAAGCTTATCCACGGAATCCATTCGGGCCGCCACCATCTTCTCGGCGACTTTGCCGATACTGATCCTTTATCCGCTGCTTCAGAAATATTTCGTCAAGGGATTAGTGCTGGGATCGGATAAATAATGAAAGACAATCTAAAAATATTCCTGCTGCGGTCGTGGGTAATCGGAATGGTCGTCGTTGTGGTTCACATGATGATGGGGTTCCAACACCTGGTCATCGGGTTGTTTTTGGGGATTCTCAATGCCTTCGTTGTGGACTTGTTTTACCTAACCATCCGAAAAGGAAATACGGCCAAATATCCGAAGGGCTGGAAATTGCTTCTGAATACCGTAATAAACATCGTCATTGCGGTCGGAATCAGTTTGATCATCCGTTTGATCGACTTATGGCTGATCAACGCTGATTTGGTCAAGATTCCCATCGAGCCCTTCCGCTTCATTGCCTTTTATCAAATCATCTATTACGGAATTCGTTTTTTATACATCGAAATAAAAAGAATATTTGAAAGGAAAAAACATGAGTCGAATTCTTAACAGTTTAAACAGCAAGAAAATGACTTTGGTGGTCAGCCTTCCCGAAAACACCTATGAACTGGCGAAAGCCGCATGGGAATCCGGTGCCGATGCCATCAAAGTTCACATAAATCTATTTCACAATGCCAGCCAGAGAATGTTTGGCTCGCTGGAAGAACAGCGCCCGGTTTTGGAAAAAATCCTGAAAGATTCGCCGGTCCCGGTCGGAGTAGTCGCCGGAGAAGACACGAAGACCTGCGAAGCCGTCATTCCCGACTTGGTGGCGATGGGTTTTGATTTCATCTCACTGTACGGCCAAAACATGCCAATCTCGCTTTGTAACCGAAAGGACGTTTCCAATCTGTTTGCCATTGATTACAGTTATTCCATTGAAGAAGTCAAAACGATCACCAATTCATTCATCGCCGATGTTTTGGAATTATCGATCCTTCCTCATGAAGAATACGGAAAACGGCTAAATGCCCGCGATCTGGGAAAATTCCTGGCTTTTTCGGAAATATCCAAAATTCCGACGCTGCTGCCCACGCAAAGGCTGATCTATCCGAGTGACGTCCCAGCGATTGCGAAATGCAAAGTCAAAGCCCTGATGATCGGCGCCATCGTACTGGGCCCGACCAAAGAAACTTTTATCCATCAAATCAAAGAATTTAAAAAAGCCATCATGAATTTATGATGTCTGAAAGAGAAGGAAACATATGTCACTAACCGTACAGGTCGTTCCGGTTCTGGACAGCCGGGACATTGACACGAGCAAATTTGCCAATCTTCCGGTCTATGACGGGAAAATTACCAACGAAGTTTTGCCTCCTCCCGTGCCAAGCTGCTTTTTGGGAGCTTGGTACCGAAAAGTGTTTTCGTCTTCGGACCGCTGGCTGGGAATTGAAGGAACGATCGAACTCGGCGAATTCACTCCCGATCCCGCCCGTTTCAATCTGGACGGAACCGGTCGTTACATGGATGTTCCGAGCATTTACATGGGCGGAAAAAGCGTGCATGAAAGCGACGCCGGACTCGGACTCAATCTGACTTATCTTTCCTCGGACGTTAACGAAGATCTGGTAAGTTCCAGCCCCAAATTGGCCTACCGGCCGTTTTGGAGATATATCTATCAAGATGCTTTGGATATCAGCGGCAATGTGACTCGCCGGGAAATCAATTCCTGGAATGTCAGCAACCCGCGGAGTCTGATGTATTATTATTTCCCGGGCGACGTGGTCAAAATGAGCGTCTACAGTCCGCTTCCTCATTACTTGCAACTGCGGATCGAAGTAATTGCTCTTACCAACATTCCGAAATATGTTGAACTGCGAAAGAGTTATCACTTGGCTGATGACCGGCCGGCGGACTTTTACAGCCCGATCTTTTATTCCAAAGGCCATGGGATCCAAAACGCGGAATTCAAGCGCGTCAATGCCATTGATCAATTCGGAAACGAAGGTTATTTCGCGAAACCGACCAAGGCTTGTGTTTCGACGGCCACTTGGAAAGAAACCTTTCTGTATCGGGAAATTGACAAAAAATTGGTCAAAGTTCCGTTTTCGGCCCTTCGCCAAACCGCCATGCTTTGTCCAAGCGAACAAGCCATCACCGTCAAACCGATCAATCAGGAACGGGGAGGAGAATCAATCGCCATTCATCCAGGGTTAAATAAGTAAGGGGGTACTCATGGATATTTTGAAAAAGAACTATTTGTTTTCGGACATCTTCAGTTTGGATGGATTTTTGGAGTTCAAAGGAAAAATCCCTTTTGAAATCAATGATCGAGCCGTGACTTTTCGGATGTATTCTTCCTTTCACAAATTGGTTGATCCGGAATTTTTCATTGCCAATAAAGACGTAAAAGAAGCGGAGCCGATCCGTCTTTTCGTCATTTACGAGGCTTCGCTTCGGGAAGACGCCTATTCTTTGGACATCACCGCCCAAAGAAACGTCATCATCAAATCCAGTTCTGACCGGGGGGTCCGCTATGCCTTCGGGGCTCTCAACCATCTGGTGGAAAAAAGCTCGCCCGGATACAGACTTCCGATCGTCCTGATCGCGGATGCGCCTTCCTTCCGATTCCGGGGGATCATCGAAGGCTATTACGGCGAACCATGGAGTTTTGAAGAGCATTTGGAAATGGCTGATTTCATGGATGAATACCGTTTGAACGCCTTCATGTATGCTCCAAAACTTGATCCGTATCACCGCGAAAAATGGTTTGAGCCATATCCGGAAGCGGAGTTTTCCAAACTTAAGGAAATAAAATTCAAACTATCCGAGAAAAACATTGATTTTTATTATTGCATTTCTCCGGGACACGCGAAAGACCCGAAGGATGCCTTCAAATATACCGGCGAAGAAGATTTCAAACGCTTATTCGTTAAGCTGCAACAGGTCATTGACATCGGCGTCAGCCATTTCGGATTGCTTTTGGACGATATCGATTATCAGCTGTCCGGGGAAAATCTGCAGATTTTTTCTAGGCCGGGGATTGCCCATGCGCACATATGCAATCAGGTATATGCTTATTTGAAGAGCCACGTGCTTGATCCGGTCTTGGTCATGTGCCCGACCGAATATCACCAAATCGGAGACAGCGAATACCGGCATGATCTCAAAGAACATTTGAATGATGACATCTATGTTTTTTGGACCGGGGACCGGGTTTGCGCGGAAGCCATTACCGAAGAAGATGCCAAGGAGACGCAAGCTGCTTTCCAAAAGAGATTGTTCATTTGGGATAACTTTCCGGTCAGCGATTTTACCTACGGAGTCAGAGAGTTCATCGCTCCCATCAAGAATCGAACCGCCGCTCTTTCGAAGTACGCGGAAGGATACATGATCAACCCGAGCCTTCACTATCAAATCTCCAAGATTGGCATGATCACGATGGCTCATTATGCTTGGAATTCCGCGAAATACGATTACGAAAAATCTTTTGAGATGGCGCTAAGAAGCATTAGCGAAGCTTTCGCGAAACTTGGCAGTGCGTATTTCCAATACAATTATCCTAATGTTTTATCGCATGGAAATTTGGCCGACGAGAAAAAGATGGTTGAGAACCACGAATATTCAAAGATCCAAGAGTATGTTGGGGCGGCCGCCAAAAGCGCCAAAGCCCTGCTTAAAATCAAACACCCGATCATTGATGAACTGGCTCCTTGGCTAAATAGAACCATCGCCGAAGAAGAAATCATTAACAAAATCATCGGCGGACTGCTTTCCGAAGCTGAACTGAAGACTTTTTTGGAAAACATCAAATTTTCAGGAAGCAAGATCCTGGATTATTTGATCGCGGACAAAAAGCTTCTCAATGAGGAAGATTTTGAAAAATTGATCAAAAACCGGCGGGGACGGGAATGGTACCGGGTTTTTGAAAACAAAAGATGGGGAAAAATTTAAAGGGAGGTTAAGGGAATGTTGGAAAAACTCAAAAACAAATTGATCGTGTCTTGTCAGGCCCGCGAGGGAGAACCGCTCAAAGATCCGATCATTATGGCCAAAATGGCCGCTTCAGCCCTGATAGGGGGCGCGGGAGCCATTCGGGCCGGGGGAGTCGCAGACATCAATGCCATTAAGAAAATGAATGACACGATCGTCATCGGGCTGATCAAAACCAATTATCCCGGTTCGGATGTTTACATCACCCCGACCCAAAAAGAGGTTTGGGAACTGCTTGGAACTTCCTGCGAGATCATCGCTTTGGATGCCACGAAAAGACCGCGGCCGAACCAGGAAAAGCTTGGGGATCTGATCAATCTGATCCATCAGAAAAACCGTCTGGTCATGGCGGACATTTCCACATGGGAAGAAGCCATTGAGGCTGAAAACCTTGGAGCGGACTTGGTTTCCACAACCCTTTCCGGCTATACGGCTTATTCCAAAAAAATGGAAGGTCCCGATCTTTCGCTGCTTTGCAAGTGCGTGCGTTCTTTGAAAATTCCGGTAGTAGCGGAAGGACGGATCCGCGATCTTTCCGATTTTAAAAAAGTTTTGAAAAGAAAGCCGTTCGCAGTGGTCATCGGCAGCGCCATCACTCGGCCGCAGGATATCACCAAACGGTTTGTTGAGGTTCTGTCATGAATCGAAAAACGATCAATGAATCAAAAGCCGATCTGATCGCGCTTTGGAATCAGGAATTTGAAAAAAGTTATCCGCTGACGGACCGATTGATCAATGAGAAGATCATTGAGCCGAAAGATGTGGTTCCGGAGGGAAGTTATTCACTCTATAACCAAGAGGATTTGGTAGGTACCATCGTTTTGAAATTTTATCAGGGATCAGACAAAAAGAGCCAGGGCAATGCTTATGTCTCTTTGATCTATGTCAATCCCAAATATCGAAAAACCGGTTACGGATCGGTTCTTTTAAACGATGCCATTCGCATTTGTACGGAGAACGGCCGGACCATCCTTTATATCGGCGGCGACAACAATTGTTTGTTTTCGGGGGTCTTCCTGGAAGACAACGAATTTACGCATCGTTTCTTTAAAAAACAACGGTTTAACATTGCTTACAAGAACTACAATTTGATCTGTAAAACTCCGCCCCAAATCGAAGCCGACGGATATGAGTATTCGATTTTGAAAACGCCGGAAGAATTAGAAGATTTGTTCCACCTCATTCGAAAATATTTCCCGGTACGGTGGTTTCAAGACGTGGAGAATTGCCAGCCCGAAGAGTTTTTGGTGGCCAAAGAAGAAGGAAAGATCATCGGATTCGTCAGGATCAATTATCCGAAATTCTCCAAATTGGCCAACAGCACCAATCTATATCCTTTGTACCGCTGCCTGGGCGGGATTGGCCCGGTTGGGATAGCTCCGGAGAAAAAGGGATTGGATTTCGGAAACAACATGGTGAAACAGGCTTCCAAAGTTTTGTTTGATCATGGTTGCAGCGATATTATCGTTGACTGGACCAATCTGATCGATTTCTTTAAAAATTCCGGTTTTTTGGACATTTGCAACCAGTACATTTTATATGAACTAAAGCTAAAAGAAAAAAACCCGGAAGGAAAAGTCCCGATCTACAAAGTGATCGAAAAAGAATTGCGTCAGGACATTTTGGAAGGCAAATACAAACACGGGGACATGATCCCGAGCGAAAGCGAGTTGTCCGCCAAGTACAAAGTTTCGCGGATGACCGTTCTTCAAGCCATCAACAACCTTTTGATCGACGGTTATATTTATCGTCACAAAGGGCGCGGGACTTTTGTTGTTTACAGCAAAAAAGAAATGGAATTGGAAGACCGGCCTTATTTTTCATTGACCAGCGAAATGAAGAACCTTAAGACCGTCGTCAAAACTTCGGTTTTGGCTTTTGAAATTCGCGAAGCCGATGAATTCATCTCCATGTGCTTGCAACTAAAATTGGGAGATTTGGTGTATTATGTTGAAAGACTGCGCCAAGTCGAAAATACGCCAATCGTTTTCGAAAGAATGTATTTGCCATTATCCATGTACGGCGAACTGAACGAAGAGATCTTCAAAGGATCATTCTATGCTTTTGCCCGCGAGCAGCTTCATTGGACGGTCATGAATTGCACGCAGACCATTGAATCGCAAGGAGTGAGCGGCCGGGCGGCGGAATTATTGCATTTGCAAGAAGGCGAACCGTCGCTCTACGTTTCCAGTACCACTTATTTGGCCAATGGCCGGGCGGTCGTTCATACCCGAAGTTATTTTCATGGCAATCACGTTCATTTTACTCATCAATTTTCACGATAAAAAACAAAGCGCCCCCAAAGGACGCTTTGTTTGTATATACAAGTTCCCGAGGCTATGATATAATAAATTATTCGAATCAATATTTTAAAACAGAAAAAGGAAGCGAATCATGAAAATGTTGCCGATGTTTGTGCTTATGTCTACAATAATGTTTTCCCAAGGAGCACTGGTAGCCGCCTCAGATGTGGTTATGGATGATATCCTAAACGGAAAGGACATCGTCAGACAAGAAAACTATTTGGTTTATTACAGTTATAACGAAACCGGAAGGTCCCCAGCGAACCAGTGGGGATACGAAATCGCGGTCAATAAAGATCATTTTGTAACCGAATGCGCGACCAATGTTTCCATGGAAGTCGGAGGCTATGTCATTTCCGGTCACGGAACCAAAAAAGTAGCTCTTCAAAATGTCAAGGTCGGAGACATCGTATCGATCGAATGGACGACCAAAAGAATATTGATCGTCCGGGATGAGATTGAAAGCCCGATGTTTTTGGCTAAACGCAATTTGGCGCTGGCCATCGAGAATCATGACGCGGCGAAAGCGGGAAAATATCTGATTGAAGATTCGGCCATTGAAGCCTTGATTGCTTCGGAAACGGCCAAAGTATCCCAGATCGAAGTGATCGCGGCCAAAGAAACCCCGACGGCCGATGAAATCAGCCAAGTCTCGGTCCTTTCCAAAGAAACGGACTTTCTGACCGAAGAAGTCATTTTTCGAACTTCCTACTCGCAGAGCATGGAGATCCGGGCTCTTTGGCACCGGCCGAATGCTGCGGGGATCAAAGAAGACAACTTGGAGAATCTGAAACTGTTTGTTCAAGAAGTCAAAGACCTGGGGTTTAACACCCTGTTCGTGGAAACTTATTGGAACGGATATGTCAGTTATCGTTCCGAGATCTTGGAGACCCATCCCCAGGTTTCGGCTTTCAGCTACGGCGAAGAATACGGAAACGACTACATTGCCGCCTTGATCGGCGAATGTAAAAAACAAGGCATCGGCGTTCATGCCTGGTGCCATACCTTCAACGCCGGGAATTCCGAACACAAATCCGCGGCCGTCAAAGATGCTTGGCTTTTGGAAAATTATCAGGGATTGACGCTTCATCCCAATCCTTACGGAGGAAGTTATTATCTTGATCCTTCCAATCCGGAAGTCTTGAGTTTTTTGGAAGGGGTCTTCCTTGAGATGGCCGAGAAATATGATTTTGAAGGCATCCAACTGGACTACATCCGTTATTATGACAACAACTATTCCGGTTCGCCAATCCGCGACAGCGGCTACGGAGAATACCCGGAAAACAAATTCAAACAGGAATACAGTCTGACCGGCGATGTCCGGACTCTCATTCTCCAAAGCGCAAATTTAGCCAAATGGAATGCCTGGCGTCAGGGAAACATCACCAAAGCGGTGGAACGTTTCTCCAAGGCGCTAAGAAATCTCCGGCCGGAGATCGTGGTTTCCGCCGATGTGGTCTCGAGCATCAATTACGCCAAAGCGACTTACATGCAAGATTGGGAAACCTGGGTTGAAAAAGGTTATGTTGACATGCTGTGCCCGATGATCTATACCGGCAGCGCTTCTGCCGTTTCGGCTGATGCCGCCGCCATCAAAAACAGCCTGGGGAATCTGGCCTTTTTGGACTCGGGGATCGCCCCGACTTATTACGGTTATTCTTGTTTGGTCAACCATGAAGAAATAATTGCCACGTCGATCGGCTCCGGTCTGGCTTTTTTCGCCAGCCAAAACGCGGTTGGGGTCGAAGACGTCGCCCAATCATTGAAAATCGGAGTTTTTCGAACTGATGCCATATCGCCGCTTCGAAAGACCTCGGAAGTGGTTTCCGCGGTTTTGGAAAGCCTCACCTCCTATCTTACTTCGGCGATGGAAGGGCAGCCCAATCAGGACCTGTTTCTTAACCATCTAGCGGAAGCGGCGGCGATGGCTTGTGAAAACCCGGAAGATTACCAAAACCTAATGACGAAACTAGAATTCATATCGGTTTTGACGCCGTATATCGGATCAGTTTCGGTGCGAACCATTTTCAAAAATCAAATCGACCGATTGGTTGACGTGCTGGACGTTAAGATCAGCCGCGAACTGATTGGCTTGGGATTCTATGATCCGGGAAGCCAATCTCGTCCCGATCCCGCCGGTTTTGATTATCCAAAGCCCGTTGAAGAACCGGATGATGAAGTCCCTGATCCAGACCCAGAGCCAGAGCCCGAACCCGATCCGGAACCAGAACCTGAAAAAGGCTGTTTGGGAATTTTCTCAGTTTCCGGATGGATGTATCTCGGGTTGATTATCTATATTTTCCGTCGAAAAGAAAGAGGCATTTTATGAGTTTGACCATTCAAGTCGTTCCGACGCTTGACAGCCGGGATGCGGACATCAGCCGTTTTAAAAATCCGAAGATATTTTCGGGACCGATCCCGGAAGAGATCCTCCCCGGAGAAACCCCGAAATGCTTTTTGGGCGCTTGGTACCGGAAAGTATTCTCATCCTTTGACCGATGGCTGGGGATTGAAGGGGTGATCAGGCTTGGCGAATTTACTCCGGATCCGCTCCGATTCAATTTGAATCACAAAGGGCGTTACATGGATAACCCGAGCATTTACATGGGAGGAAAAAGTTCCAAAGAAAGCGATGCGGGCCTGAATCTCAATCTTTCATACCTGAGTGCGGATACTTCCTCGGAACTTGATCTTGCCAGTCCGAAAGCCGCTTACCGGCCTTTTTGGCGATACATTTATAACGATGCGAAAGACATCAGCAATAATGTCACCCGCCGGGAAATCAATTCCTGGAATGTCAGCGATCCAAGGAACCTGCATTTTTATTACTTTCCGGGCGATGTCATTCGCATGAGCGTTTACAGCCCGCTGAAAGACTATCTGCAGCTTCGAATCGAAGTGATCGAGCCGACGAAGTTAAAAAAATATACCGCCTTGCGCCAAGGCTATCAATTGGAAAACGGCCGGCCCGCGGATTTTTACAGCCCGCTGTTCTATTCCAAAGGTCATGGGTCTGAGAAAGCCGAATTTAAACGGGTCAATTCCATCGACCAGTATGGAAACGAAGGCTTTACGGCTCAGGAAACCAACGCTTTGGTTTCGGAAGCTGAATGGAAAGAAGTTTTCCTTTATCGGGAGATTGACGGCGAAATCAGAAAAGTTCCCTTTGTTGCCGCTCGTCAGACTTCAATGATCTGCCCGGACCGCAACGCCATTACCGTTAAGCCGGGAAATGAAGAATACGGGGGAGAATTCATCATTATTCATCCGGGAAAGGTTTTGAGCTGATCTCATGAAAAAAAAGATTGTTTATGTTCCATTGGACGAACGTCCGTGTAATTATGATTTTCCCGAAGAGATTTTTGCGTCGAGCGATCTTGATTTGGTCGTTCCGGATCTTGGAATCATGGGAGTCAAAAAAAATCCGGCGGATCACGAAGCCTTGGAAGAATTCCTGATCAAGGAAACCAAAGATGCGGATGGGTTGGTCATTTCCTTGGACATGCTCATTTACGGGGGAATCGTTCCGTCCCGGTTGCATCATCTTCACCAAGAAGAACTGGTCAAACGGCTGTCATTTTTGGAAAAGATCCGACTCGGAAATCCGAACCTCATCGTTTATGGATTTCAGCTGATCATGCGTTGTCCTTCGGGGAATTCCAATGACGAAGAACCCGATTATTACAAAGAATGCGGCCGGGAGATTTTTTTGAGCGGCTATTATAAAAACAAGAAACAAATAGGGATCCTCACTCCGGATGAGGAAAAACAATGTTCGGAACTGAAGATCAAAAAAGAATACCTTTCTGATTTTCTAACCCGTCGTCAGATCAACGGTTCTCTGAACATCATGACCTTGGAATTGCTAGAAAAAGGCGTTTTTGATTTTCTGGTCATTCCTCAGGATGATGCCAGCGAATATGGGTATACCGCGATTGATCAAGAACGGGTCCGGGATGTAATCCGGGCCAAGCGACTAATGCTCAAAGCCTACATGTACCCGGGAGCAGATGAAGTCGGGTGCATCTTGGTAACGCGGATGCTCAACCATTTCCACGGGCGAAAACCGGCCGTATATGTTCGTTATCCTTCGCCGTCGACACCGTTTGTCATTCCTTGTTTGGAAGACCGCTACGTTGACGTGACCATAAAATATCAGGTCGCGGCGGCGGGAGGGATCACCGTTCCGTCCTTGGCCGATGCGGATTTGGTTTTGTTGGTCTTCTTGGGAGCAACGAAAATGATTTCCCATCCGAACAATGTTCCGAGCCGGGATGTCGATGTCCTCTGCAATTTTCCGGAAGCGGTGGTTTTTGCGCAGCATGCGATTTCTCAAGGATACCCCGTGGGAGTAGCCGATCTGGTCTATCTGAACGGCGGATCCCTTGACTTGATCAACCATTTGGAAGCAGCGGGACTGACCATGAAAGTTGCGGCTTATTCCGGTTGGAATACTTCAAGCAATTCGCTGGGAACGACCATCAGTCAGGCTATGACCTACCTTTATTCCGGAAACACCGAATCCCATCAGATTTTTTTAGCAAAACGATATCTCGAAGACGCTGGATACTGTGGCAGCGTTCGTGCCAAAGTGACCGAAAGACTCAAAGAATACGGAATGGATTATTTTAACGTCAAAGAAAAAATCGGGATCGCCAGCCGGATGGTTTCCGAGGAATTGGAAATGTTCTCGGCGGAGCACCTTCAAAGCATTCATGACGAGTTTGAAATCAGCGATGTGAACCTACCTTGGAAACGGATGTTTGAAGTCGGATTCACCGTCAGAAAAAAGGACCGAAAATGAAAAAACCATTTCCGGTTTTTCTGCTTTTGCTTTTGCTGATCGGTTTCGCGTCAGTTTCGTTTCCGATTGGAGTTTCGGCTTTGGATCTTTCGAAAACCGCGACTCTCAAATCTGGCAGTCCGGCGATTGGGCTTTATTTCGAAAATTTCTCCGCGACCACCGTTAACGACGCGGGTACCCCGGGAAGCCAAAACATCAGTTACGTGAAAAAAGCCGCGGCCGCCCCCGTCAAAATTTTGGCTTGGAGCAAATTGGGTACTTCCGGGATCCAAGGAAGCAATGTCATGGCGCTCGCGGAAGATTTCGAAACAAGAAACCCTGGATACAAAGTGCTCGCGGGAATCAACGGCGATTACTACGATCCGTCGACCAAAACTCCCGTCAATGCGTTGGTTCAAAACAGCGATGTGATCAAACCGACCAATTTTTCGCTTCCTCGGTATTTTTCCGTCGGCTTTGCGGATTCGGGAACAACTTTCATAACCTCCAAAACCAATGTCCTGGAAAGTCAATATTGTTTAAGCATTTACGATGCCGCGAAAACGCGGATCCAAAGGGAAACGGCGCTGAACGGAATCAATGTATTCCCGAGTTCGGGGAAGACTTCGATCTATTATCAAAGCTCATATCCCTATGTGGTCAGCGGGGCCCGGTATTTTCGAATCGATCACTTGGATGTCAGTCTGAATTACGGGACGCTTCTTTTGAAAGGACAAGTCACCAGCGAAGTTGCCGACACGGCCGCTTTGGACGACCAACTTGTCATCGTGTCTTCTGATGAAAAGATAATCGCCCTTTTGGAAGCAAATCCATATGTCCGGGTTCAAAAAAACTTGAAAGGCGATAACAACGGGTATGACAACATCATCGGCGTTGGCAGTCAAACTCTGAAAAACGACGCCGTTTTGGGATTTGAGGAGATCGGCGACCAAAGCGTCAGTTTCGCCAGTACCCGATCCCCGAGATCGTCCATCGGCTTTACGGCGGAAGGCGATTTTGTCATGGCCACCATCGACGGCCGGCAGACCGGAATGTCCGGAGCGGATCTCCGGGAAGAGGCTTTCGTCATGCAATCCCTGGGTTGCACTTCAGCCTTCAATTTTGATGGCGGCGGGTCCACCCAACTGATGGTTCGCGAAAACGACCAGTTCGTGATGCTTAACTCGCCTTCAGAAACTTATCGGAACAATGCCAACGGGTTGCTGTTGGTTCAGGCGGATGTTGATGTCTTCGCCGCTTTGACGAATTTTTCGGCTACGGGAGTTGATGTAGAATATGAACTAACGCCCTCTTCGGGGGTGACCGTGACCGATGTCAGCGTCTTTCTGAACGAACAGAAGACCGAAGTTTCGGGAACGTCATTTTCCCTGGATGGTTTGATCAACTCCGGGATCAATTACCTTTCCATTGAGATTTCCTATCAAAAAAATGATGCGACCATGACCCGAACCTTTCTTTCCAAACGGATCAATCTGGCCAATTATGGTTTTACGGAAACCACGGTGAAGGTCAAACCTTCGGGATTCACCGTCGAGTTTGTTAAGGATGAAGCACTCAATGGATTTTCGGCGATCGTCAATTTTGATGATCCCGATGCCACTTTTCACAAACTCTATTTGGTTCATGACGGCATCAAAGAAATCGCCATCAAAGACTATCGCGGTTATGTTTGCGATTTTATGAACGTCAGCGATCCGACTGATTTTTCCTTTGAAATCGAATTTTATTATCGTTTGAACACGATACACCCGGTCAGCGAGACTTATTCCGAAAATTTTGTCTATCGCTACAAATTGGAACCAGAACCAGAACCCGAGCCCGAACCGGAACCGGAGCCAGAACCCGAACCGGAAAAGGCCGGCTGCTTCGGAAGCGGGACCATCCCATGGGTCTACCTTTCCTTCCTGCTCGGTGTGATCGTTTGGTGGCGGAAACGAGGCCAAAATTGAAAAGAATAATTTTCATTCCCTTGGATGAACGCCCCTGCAATTATGAATTTCCGTTTAAATTGTTTGATCAGGGAGAAATTTCCGTCATTCGGCCTCCAAAAGCCATGATGGGGAACATCACCGTGGCGGCGAATGTTTCCGTCTTGGAGTCGTGGCTGTTGTCCGAAGCCGCCAAGGCACAAGGGTTAGTTGTCTCAATCGACACCTTGGTTTATGGCGGACTTGTTCCGTCAAGGCTGCATCACGAGGTTGTCGATGATCTTTCGAAACGGCTGGATGTCTTAAAAAAAGTAAAAGCCCTCAACCCGGAAATGATCATTTATGGATTTCATCTGATCATGCGCTGTCCGACTTACAATTCCAAAGACATGGAACCGCCATATTGCGCGGATTACGGAAAGAGCATCTTTCGTTACGGGTATCTCAATGACTTAAAATCGCTTGGGAAAAGTTCCAAGGAACAGGAATCCGAATTGGAAAGGCTTAACATCCCGGAAGAATATCTTGAAGATTTCCGGTCCCGCCGGGAAGTCAACAAAGAGATCAACATCCGCTGTCTGGAATTGGTGAAGACCGGAGTCATTGATTTTCTGACCATCCCTCAGGATGATTCTTCGCAATACGGATGGACGGCCATCGATCAAAACCAAATTCGAAACAAAATCAAATCGCAATTGTTGCAAAATAAGGTATATATGTACCCGGGAGCGGACGAAGTCGGTTGCGTGCTAATGAGCCGGATGGTCGGACATTTTTCCCAAAAGCAGCCCAAAGTTCTCATCCGCTATCCCAGCCCGGCCTCGCCCACCGTCTTTCCGTCGATCGAAGACCGTTATTTGGATACGATGGTCAAGTATCAGGTTATTGCGGCGGGAGGGATCGCGGTCGAATCGCTATCGGAATGTGACGCGGTGCTGCTTATCAATGCCCCCGCTGACCGGATCCTTTCTTCGTTCGGAAGCGAGAAACCCGGCCGGGGCATGACCGTTTTAAGAAATGTTCCCGAGACCGCGGAATTTTTGGAATACGCGAAAACCCTTGGAAAAGAGATCATCGTTGGCGACGTCACTTACGGAAACGGAAGCAACATCGAAATTTACCACATTCTGGCGGGAAAAGGGATGCTTCTTCAAATCGCCGGGTTCGGCGGCTGGAACACGATTTCCAACTCCGTCGGCAGCGCGATCGCCCAAGGTTTTGCCTTCTTACAATTCGGGCCAACTCAAAAACATTTTGATTTTCTGGTTTCCAGATACATTGAAGACATTGGGTATTGCGGCTACGTTCGCCAGCGAGTCATGAAAAACGTTTTGGCCAATCATCCGAAATATGATTATTACCATGTTGGCTCGCCGGACGGGGAGATCGCCCAAATCGTCAAAGCGGAACTGGAAAAGTTCATCTCCGAAGAAATGAAAGAATTGAGCGGGGTTGTGAAAATAACCAAATTGGAATTGCCATGGCGAAGAATGTACGAAATCGATTGTGATGTCGTTTTTACCGGAAAAACCGAAGAAAAAACAAACATTTCTGAAAAATCCACCAGGTAAAAAAACGAATTAGTCTTGATTTTTTGGATCAAGACTTTTTAATTTTAGCCTTCATGTAAACCTTTTCACGATTTTAGTTGACTATACAAGTTTGGCGTTATATAATAGGCTTAGCATTAGACAAAGGAGGACACTAATGACAAACATGAAAAAAATTCTGTTTTTTGGATGTTTAATCGTTGTGGCTTTTTTGGTTGTAGGATGTAAGGGCGATACCGTCGCTCCGGTCCTGGCCATTGAGGATCCAACGATTACCCATGTTGTAAATGCAGATGTCGATTTATTGCAAGGCATCACCGCAACGGACAACACCGATTCCGCTGCCGACATCGTCATTGAAATTTCCGATTTAGGCGGATATGACAAAGATGTCGTCGGAACCTATGAAGTAACCGTTAAGGCAACGGATAAAGCCGGAAACTCAGTTACCCAAGCGATCACGGTCACGGTAACGGAAGCTCCGATCGAAGATACCGTTGCGCCGGTTTTGACCATCGGAACGGCGAGCATCACGCATCAAACCAACGCCACCGTTGATTTGCTTGAAGATGTGACCGCTACCGATGACGTTGATGCAGCGGCTGACATCACCATTGAAGTCTCAGACTTTAACGGATATGACAAGAGTATCGCCGGAACCTATGTCATTACCGTGAAAGCAACTGACAAGAGCGGCAATTTCGCAACCGGAACCATCACCGTTGTGGTGAAAAGCGACGTATTGGCCCCGATGCTGACCAGCGCGGTTTCTGACGTTATCCACATCGCGGGAGAAACCGTTGATCTGACCAGAGGCTTGGAAGGCGTTGACAACGTTGATGGCGTTAACGTCATCTTTACCGTTTCTGACCTTTTGGCTTACAACAAAGAAGTACCTGGTGAATACACCGTTGAGATCACCATGTCCGACGCCGCCGGAAACGAAGCGACTCCGTTCACTCGCAACGTCATCGTCCAAGAGGGTTATGCCCGTGCGGAAATGACTTCGTTTGAGGGAGAAACCATTCGTTATGAAGCATTGTACAATCCGCAAGTATTGAACGGAGTGACCGGAACCGGCTACAACTCCGCTTATGACGGACACTATGTCAATGTCCTTTCCAAAGAATATCTGGAATGGCTCCTGGCATATGCTCCGGAAAGAATCGGCTCGGGAATGGGTTGGAACGTCATCGCGGTAACCGATTCCTCGAACAAGATCGTTTATGTCCGCCACTGGAACAGCGGCGAGGCTTATAAAGACACAAGCGACAATTTAGTGTCAATCCCGGCCGTAGATTGGTGCTCCGGAACCGTCCGGACTTGGACTGAGACCGTCGGCGAAGAAACCGTCGGAATGTCCAACGCCAAATACAGCGCCGGCGAAATGGGAATGATGATGGCCAACATCAACAAATGGGTCCCGGAAAACGGGCACATCTTCATTTTTATGAACTGGACAACCATTGGCAAAGACGCCAGCAATAATGTCATCGGCGTTGCCAACTCCGCGGACATGCCGCGTTCGATGGGCGCCAGATACATCATGGCCAGCGATGAAAACGGCGATGACGTAATGGATTATGCTTTGGGCCGCGATTTGTTCATTTTGAATCCGGAACTGAGCGATCAGGCCGTCAGAACTACTTTT
>Ga0247841_10001145_pt1 | contig 62686 bp, 52 predicted proteins | sample LaCruzMarch2015__2_FD_192410 | JGI IMG/M metagenome (GOLD analysis project Ga0247841, IMG submission 192410) | Freshwater microbial communities from meromictic Lake La Cruz, Castile-La Mancha, Spain - LaCruzMarch2015_18m | ecosystem: Environmental > Aquatic > Freshwater > Lake | place: Spain...
ACAGCACGATGAATATATTGGAATAACACGCCATACAACTGGGTTTAACTTATTAAGTTGCCCAAACATATCTTCTCTATTTTCTCTTGTTTTTCCCATGTAAACTTGACAGGGGGCTATATGGAAAAATATTTTTATATATTTTCCTTAGCTCCCTCCCTGCCTGCCCTCGGTGTGCCGGGGTTAAGGGAGGGTCGGGGTGGGTTTGCAAAAAAAACTATATTTTTTACACCTTTGTCACTGCTATTTTACCATCATTATCAATACCTTTGATCTTTACTCTGATAGTTTGGAAAAGTTTGAAATGATTGGTCAAAGGAAGGTCATATCTTTGTCCAAGATTGGAAATATGACAAAGTCCATTTTTTCCTTTGGGAAGTGCTACGAATAATCCGTAGTCTTCGATTCTCTTGATCTTTGCATCGAATTCTTGTCCTACTTCTAGGTCAGATGCAATTTCCAAGATAATAGCTTCTACCTTATCGATAACTGCTTGATCTCTATGTCCGATATAACATGTTCCATCATCTTCAAAATCAATTTTAACTCCTGGATTTTCATCGATGATACCATTGATAACATCACCACCCTTTCCGATGACTTCTCTCACCTTATCAGGCTTGATTTTAATGATTCTGATCTTTGGTGCAAATTCACCTACGGTTGCTCTTGGAGCAGCGAGTGTTTGGAGCATAAGATCCATGATTTCGTTATATCCTTCGATTGCTCTATCAAGTGTTTCGTGGATGATATCCATAGTCAATCCTTTCAATTTTGTATCTAATTGTATAGCAGTCACTCCATCTCTGGTTCCTGCAACTTTGAAATCCATATCTCCGGTGAAATCTTCTGTCCCCATAAGGTCGTTAAGTACGATATGTTTAGTGATATTACCTGCATCATCGTGGTCCGTCATCAATCCCATTGCGATACCTGCAACCGGTTTTTTGATAGGTACTCCTGCATCCATAAGTGATAATGTAGATCCACAAACAGATCCCATAGACGTCGATCCTCCTGATCCTAAACATTCAGAAACTGCTCTGATAGTGTATGGGAATTCTTCCATGGTAGGAAGCATTTTTTCCAATGCTTTTTCTGCCAATCTTCCATGTCCAATCTCTCTTCTTCCTGTTCCTCTCGTACCTTTTGCTTCTCCTACGCTGAATGGAGGGAAATTGTAGTGATGGAAATATCTCTGATGTACGCCATTATTTTCCATGTCGTCGAGAATCAGATATTCTTTTGGTCCTCATAAGGTAATAGTTGTCAATACTTGCGTGTCCCCTCTTCGAAACAATCCTGTTCCATGCGTTCTTGGTAAAACACCTACTTCACAGTAAATTGGTCTGATATCTTTTTGATCTCTATCGTCGATTCTTTTTCCTGTATCGAGTGTACGATGGCGGAGAAAATATTTGATTACATTGAACACTCACATCTTCACTTTAGTTTCTGTGAAATCAGTAAGCTCTTTATCAGCTATTTTTTCTTTAGCGATCTCGAGTACTTCTTTTTCATATGCTCAACACAACGTGTTGAATGGTACTTTGGTATTGCCAGTCAATGCCTGTAATTTATCTTCGGTAAGAATATTGGTGATGTATGCTATAAGCGCTTCTGAAGGTTTGTTGTACGCAATTTCTTGTGGCGTTACCGTAAGCTCTTTGAGAAATGCTGATTGGAAATCACATGATGCATCGATAGCTTTTTGTCCGAGTTCAAATGCTTGTTTGAGCAAATCACTTGGTACTTCATTAGCTTCAGCTTCGATCATATTGATAGATCCTTTTTTTCCTGCAACTAATAATAAAAATAAACTTTTTTCTGATTCACCTCTCGTTGGATTGATGACAAATTTTCCGTCGATATATCCTATCTGAGCTGCGCCTACTGGTCCATCAAATGGTATACCAGAAGCCATAATAGACAATGATGAACCGATAATAGTGGAAACTCATAAATCTAATTCTTGATCTAATGCAAGTGGTGTGATAGTGATAACAACATCATTGATCATTCCTTTCGGAAACATAGGTCTAAGTGCTCTATCTGTCAATCTACAGTAAAGAACTGATTGATCGGAAGGTCTCCCTTCTCTCCTTCTATATGCAGCTCCTCCAAGTCTTCCTGCCGCAGAAAAACTTTCTCTAAAATCGATCATCAATGGTAAAAAATCTGAATCTGATCTTGGATTCTTTTCCATTACGGTAGAACACAAAAGCACATCATCTTTAAACTGAATTCTGAGTGAGCAGTCAGCTTGTACTGCTAATTTTCCCGTCTCAAACGAGAGCGTTTTTCCTTCTCGGTCGAAGGACTGGGAATGGAGATCAAACTCCTTTTTTTTGATTGCCATAAGAAAAAAATAATGAGAGTAAAAAAGTCGAAAGAAAATATGGTTCAATTAGACAGATTAGAAGCTTAGAATGACGTGCGTTCCAAAGTTCTAATCTGCCTTTCTAATTTACTGTATCTCTTTCGCAAATACTATAGCAATTAGGAGATAAATTGCAAAAGATTTGCAAATATTTTTTATTTTTTATTTTTTATTTATTTTTATTCATTTTTGTTTTTTTTTATTTATTTTTATTTTTTTTTATTTTTTTTTGTAGAGACACATCCCCGTAGCAAAATGTACGGGGCAGGTGCATGTGTCTCATTATTTTTTTTATTTATTTTAATGAGACGTATGCAATACGTCTCTACATTTTTATTTTATTTTTATTTATTTTAGAAATTAATAATGGTATGATTTTCCCTGTTCGATGGTACTTATCCTGTATAACTGTTCCAATAACGTAACCTTAGCTAATCCATGCGGTAAGGTAATCGCTCCAAAAGAAATTTTGGTATCAATATATGTAGTCAATGCTGGTTCGTTTAGTCCATATGGTCAACCTATAATGAATACGGTATTCTTATTTGTAAGTAATGTATGTAATGCTAATGTATCTAATTGTTTCCCTTCTTTACTCAATAAAATTTTTTTATATTCTGAAAATTTTTCAAGTTTAGCGATGATATTTTCTGTATCGGCTTGAATCATTTGTTCCGTATTGCCTTTTCTACTGGGTTTAATATTTTCTATCTTCACAGATTTTCATAAACGTTTTGTATACTCTTCAACAACCTTATCTCGATGTTTATCAGAATCACTGATGCTAAGAATGATGAACATAATTCATATTAAATTTTAAAATTTTCAATTTCTAATTTCTAAACATATCGGTACTTGTTTGAAAATTGAAAATTAGAAATTAGGAATTAATATTGAATGTATCTCGGTTCCAATCCACTATATGGACTCAATACCTTAAAGATATCACCCTTTTGTATTCCTCTATTTTCAAATTCTTCGAGCAATCATTTTTTGCCTATCTGTTTTCGAAATCGTTCTTCTGCTTCGTCATTTCCTCGTGGCAAAGTCCAGACAAGCTTAGCAAATTCTTCATTATATATTTCCCACACGTTGATGTATTGAGCATCTCCAGCGGTAATGTAACTGTTTTCTATCAAAAATTCTTTTTCTTCATCACTGATATTCTTGATGGAATCTACCATACGTTTCGTCGCTTCATGCGGGATATTTTCTACATGATAGACTTCGTTTACATCAGTTTTTTTGAGCATATCAAGTACCTTTTTCAATCGTTCATCGACACCGAAATGAGTCGCAGCAGAGATGGTGAAGGTATATTCGTCCAGAAGTTTTTTCGTGATTTTGGTTCAGATTTTATGTTGTTTGAAAAAATCAAGAATCTGTTTCCAGAGTTGTGTTTTGTATTCTTTGAGAATTTCTTGATCATTGATTAGGTCATATTTATTGATGAGAAAAAGTACTCTCTTTTCGATGACTAGCTTTCCTTCTTCGTAGATAAATAAGGTAATAAATCCATCATCTTCTCTGATTTGAATCTCTACCTCATCAGGATTTTTGCTAAATTTTGTGCGGGCATACGTACATATTTCATCGAGCAAATCTGGTATTTCCGTGATTCATTTGTCATATCTAGAGATATCACCGATGAGACAAAATACTCTCGCTTTGAGAATATGGCGAAGAAATGCGTTTCACAATCCCCTGCCTTCCGCAGCTCATTTAATCAATCATGGAATATCTATGACATTGAAATGCGTATCTTGGACCGTAACAGAACCCAAGTTGGGAACTAATGTCGTGAATGGATAATCAGCGACTTTCGCTTTGGTATTTGAGATACTATTGATGATACTCGTCTTGCCTACACTTGGCGTACCGATTAATGCAACATCAGCGAGCAACTGCAATTCAAGCACAATTTCTCTTTTATTTCCTGGTTCTCCGAGCAAGCAGAATGACGGATACTGATGGATAGCATCTTTGAAATGCATATTCCCGACTCCTCATTCACCACCATATACCGCAACCCATTGTTCTCCATCCTGAGTAAATGTATGTAACATTTCTCCGGTATGTTTGTCTCTGATAAGTGTTCCTACAGGAACAGTCAACGTTAAATTCTCTGCATTTGCACCGTATTGGTCCTTGGATTTTCCTGGATCTCCGGGTTTTGCCTTGAAGTTTGCTTTGTATCTATATGATTGCAGGGTGTTTTCATCTTTGGATGCTTTGAGGACAATCGATCCTCCACTTCCTCCATTACCACCTGACGGTCAGCCCAAAGGAACTCCTGCTTCTCTTCTTCACGTTACGGTTCCATCGCCTCATTTCCCCGATTGGACGGTAATTGTTATTTCATCATAAAAACGCATTTTTTTAATTAAGAATTAAGAATTCAGAATTCAGAATTGAACTCTAGTGATAATAGTACTGAAGTCGATAGTAAAAAAAAGAGGAAATAGATTTCTACATATTTCTACGATTTATACCGAACCGCTTTAGAAATCTTTAATTTCTTCGTTTCACTCAAACTTAAAGTTTCTAGAAGTCGTCGGTATAACTCAATCATCCAAAAAAACTTCGTTTCACTAATTTTTTTGGTGGTTGAGTTTAAATTCTTTGAGAAATTTCCATCGAGCATTAACATATGGTCTCTCTGGCATATATTCATTATTGATTACTGATTTAATATCTTTTTCTATCTCCAAAAGTTCATCATATGTTTTCATATCGATAATTCTACTTACGATAGTATCAGCCCGTGGTCAAACGGCAGTTGTCTGCAAGAGTGGTAATAACCATTTAGCAGTAGGATATCCTTGTTTCTGGATGACATACAAAAGTCTGAGAAAGTCCTCCAAGACTGCTCATTTTTTAATAAACAACGCTTTACGCATCATATCAGAATCCTCTTTTTCCGTTATGCCTTTCATATCTTTGAAATGCTGAAAAAATCCTACATACGCCTTCATGAGAAATTTCTCGTAATGCGAATCATATCGCGCTTTCAAATCTTTTTTAAAATTTTTATACTCTGCATGATCAGCCAATGGTAAAGCCGTCATATAGGCATGATAATCTACTAAATTGCTACAATGGACAACGGTAATAAATTTCACTTCCAATAAAAGTTTCAGTCCATTATGAGTAATATATACTTCGAGTCATGGATCTTCAGATGCTTCTCTAAATCATTTTTGGACAGAGATATTTTTATATAGTGCATAATTTGCCTCATCGACGAGTATCATGACATCAATATCAGAATTTGCTTGCGCCATGCCAAAAGCACGTGATCATATCAACAATATCAGATGTTTTGAAATATCAGGATACGCCTCTTGTATAGTAGAAAGTATAAGGGAATGTATATCTTGTTGCATACATATAAGACAAGGAATAAAAAAAATATGATTACATACATATACGGTATTACTTTATATTTTCAAATATATATTATTTTCATTCAGAAAGTTTTCTGAGCTGTTGTATTTTTTTTCGGACACTATCTCATTTACGATTATAGGTATGACTATAAGCATTGAAGAGTTTTCCCAACTCTTCGATATCGGTACTTTCAAAAAGACCAGCTTTTTCATAGGCTTCTACTGCTAAACTATATATTGGACTAGGACGATCATTATCAATATATGATTCACTTAATGCATCACCTACGTTTATTCGCATACTTCTTATCTTATCATCTGCTCCAGCTCTTTTATAAAGTTCTTCAGCTTCAGAAAATTTACTATCAGAATCTAAAGCATGTACATTTCAAAATGCTTGATATAAAGATGAACCTCGTCTTTCATTATACTCCATTTTTACACGTCCAGGACGTAATTCATAAAAGCGTTTCCATCACTCTTTTTCCAACGATTCCGCATAAGTAATGAGGCATTTATTTGATTTATCAGTCAATCATGCAGCTGAATATGCATTTGCTGCGTAATAATAATCTCAATTTTTTTCATATATTTCAGCAGCCTTCTTGTACGATTTTTTCGCTTTGGTATACATTTTTGCACGATAATAAGAATCTGCCGCAAGACGGTAATTTACCTCACCGGTACCAAAATAAAAAAAATCAGCAATTTTTTTATATCAATGAATATATCAAGCCTGTTCATAATATTTTTCAGCAGAATAGAAATCTCCTTGTGCTAATGATGTATTTCAAGAAGTAATAAGCAATTTTTTGAGTTTGCTTTTTGCTCAGCCCCTTTGATAAAATTGTTCTGCAAGAAATTGTCGATGTGATGATAAAAAATAATCTCCCAATGTAGTATATAATGATTTTTTTGTAGAGAGAATTTTTATCTGCGTATTTTTTTCAAAAAAATCAGTCAAAATACTCATAAGTCTTGCTTTTGTTACCAATTCATATCAGTATTTTGTATTGATTTTTTCTATTTCTTTGGTTATTTCTTGCTTCGCCTGATCCACAGAAAGTTTTTGTTGATTGGGTTGTGTGATAGCCATGTACGATATAATTAGTGAATAAAAAAAAAGAGCCCATAAAGACCCTTATTACATGAATGTTCTTGTTGTTAAGATGGAAGCAATGGTAGATTGTCATTTTTGCGTGAGTTTTTGGAGAAATTCGTTTTTTGAGATAGAGAGTAAGAGTTGGTGTTGTTTACGTTTTATTTCATATTGTTGTTTGAGATCATTGACCATAGGAGTAGGAGAGCAATAATCTTGATATTGATTTCTCTCCGTGATTGCATGCAGTTCGTTATCCCATATCGATAATCTTTTTTGAACAAGAGTAGTCAGATTGTCCATTGTTTGGTGTGTTGATAATGGTGTAGTAGACGCTCCAGATTGTGGATGTAATGTTTCCATGATGTGTTTTGGTTAGTGATAAAAGCATACAACTATAAGGATTTTTATATAAATGTCAATAGATTTTTGAGAACAATAAATATAGCATAAAAAAAAGAACTGCATATATACAGTTCTTGAAATATTACGTATTTTGAAGATATAAATGGTATGCAGGATCCAATAACGCATTATTCACATAAGCAATGATTTGCTCAAAGTTTTCACAATCAGCAAACAAAGTTTTCCATGCCCTACGAATTATATGAATATTTTTTGAATTATTTTCTCCTGTCTTGCCTACTTCAGTTCCATTAATGAATGTACAAATTACCGTAATGCCTTGTGGCTTGTGTTCACAAGCATCAAAATACTCAGCTATTTGATATGCATTCATATTTCCTACTAAAATATGCCATGCATTGTGTTTTTCTCCTGGTATATAGGATATGTTTGATGGTCTATCCGTTCCCCCTATGGAGCTTGGCCTTCGGTGATGATCTTGTGCAAGAATCGATGTTTTCTTTGTTTGTTTCTTTTCTATAAACTTCCTTTTTATCGCTTCTTTTTCTCGAAGATTTTCATCTTCTGGTTTTTTACTTTTTTTTCTATCCATATATTTTTTTGTTTTTTGCATATATACATATTTGTCAAAAAAAAACAATCTTATTCTTGGAGAAAGGTAAGAAAAAAGTACCGTAAAATACGGTTGATTTTTTTTCCATTATCACTATAAGGAGCCCCATAATACTATGGGTGAATAGCTGTCCGGCTAACCGGACCCCCCTGAAACGGTCGCAATTTGTTATTGATTAGTGTTCGATTAATTATTATAAAAATATGGGTGAATAGCTCAATTGGTTAGAGCAGGTCCCTCTTAAGGACAAGGTTCGGGGTTCGATTCCCCGTTCGCCTAAAAAGTCAAGAAATTAGATGCAAAAATAGATAAATCTCACGACAGGAGTCGTGTTTTTTTAAATTAAGTTATTCTATACTCCCCAACAAAAATTCATCAACACATTCAACAATTATTTTTTATGTTGTTTTCTGTTTTATTTACCTTTTTCCTTATAAAAAGAGTCTATTTTATGTTTAAATAATATAATTTTATCCACTATTTTCATTTCCTGCATACTATGTGATATAAGGATTATTATAGTATCATCATTCAGGTTATGTACATGTGATAAAAGTAGGAGTAAATCATTTTTAGCAAAAATATCTAAATGAACAAATGGCTCATCTAATATAAGTACTTTGGGGTGTAATAACAATACTCTAGCAAAAGATAAACGTTTCACCATTCATCACGACAATTCCTTAGGAAATTTATGCATATAATCATATAAACCCACTTTTTTTAAAATAATCTCAACTTTTTCCGCATCATGACACAATATATATAGATTATCGTAAAGTGTTAATCGATAAAAAATATCATCTTTTTGATTTACATAAAAGATATCTTTTGAGGGTGAAGAGATATTCTTATTTTCAAGCGAAATAATTCATGCCGACGGGGACAAAAATCAAGTAATCAATCTAGCTAAAGTTGATTTTCACAATCAAGATTTTCAAAAGAGTCCATAAATTTTTCAAGTTTCAAATTTATATGAAAAATTATCAATAATTTTATTCTCATCATAACCAAAAGTAAGATTCTGTATGCGCAACATATTATTTCCATTTAACTAAAGAAGATTCTATTTTATTTAATCAATAATTTAAACAAAATCATATCATACCAATAATAAACATTCATAGAATAATATTTCAGATATTAAGCATCAATCTATTGATTTGGATATAATATCCAAGTCAACTCTGTGCACCTATTAATTCAGCTGCAATAAGGCTCATCCATCACATTCACAATCCTATTTTCAAACCAGAGAATATATAGGGCAGGATATACTTTCATATTACTTTATAATAAAGATCAAATCTATTTAATTGTAAATTATGGCTAACATCTAGATGTATCTGAGGAATTGATGTTATTCAGAAGTAGGTATTAGTAAATATAGGGAAAAAGGATCATATAAAGACAATGAAATATGATGAAGAATCTCATAATCAAAATCGAAGTATTGCAAGAGGTATTCGAGCAATAGGAGGAATCGGTCTAATTATTTCTAAAAGGTATCTAATAATTGAAATTCTTTTAAATCTACCAAAAAGAATAGCCAATCATATTCATAATAACGAAGCAAAAGCAAATCAAATCGACACTCTTTTAATACTAAAGAGAATATCTCGTAGAATTTCACTATTCACAACAGAGTGATACCACCAGTTTAAGAATAATTTAATAAACGGGGTCAGACAGAATAGGGCCAAAAGACAAAATAACACTAAGAATAAGACAATTATACTTTTTTTTTTCATATAGTTAGATTATGTTGTTTATATAAAGAAACGGTTTGAATCATTTTCTGCTTTCCATTATTATTCAATATTTTTTGAAATTATTTCTTATAACATCAGCTCCTTCAAAATCCCTATTTCCTTTTAATATAATCCATCTTTCCATTTCTCAACTATCAAATCCATTTTTTTTCATCCTTATTATCAAAGAATCATTGTGTCTTTGATAAATGTTTTTTATAAAACCAAATATATTATCCAATTTAAATATAAAATCCTTTATGATCTGTACATCAGATACAGACATATTCGTTATTATAGTGTTTATTGTGTTTATGAATTCAAATAAAGCTGCGATAGCATTACCGACATTCATGTCCTCGCCTAAACTTTCCAATACTTCATCCTCACAAATTTTTGTAAAAATACTTACATTCTCATAAACAGAGTTTACATTCTCAACAGAATCTAAAACAAGTAAAAATTTAATTATTTTATTAATATCTTGCCTAGTTGCATTTAATGAATCATACGTAAAATTAAGTTTCGAACGATAATGTTTTTTAATTAAAAACAACCTTACAATCAAAGGATCATATCCTTTTTTCTTCACATTATCCAAGTTGATACAATAATTATCTTCGAATATAACATATTCATGATGTAATCGATAGTTAACAAATTTTTTTCATGTAATAATTTCAGATTGTATCCTCTCGTTTTCATGATGGGGAAATATATGACTCATTCATCATCAATGAATATCTATAGTTTCTCATAAATATTTTCTTGCAATCGTGGAACATTGACTGTGCCATCATGGTCTTCATATTCATCGTGGAGATTCTCGATATACAGTTCATTCTTCCTTAATGTATGCTTTCCAAAGACAAAAATCATTGGGATTCCTTTTGTTATTATTTTCTATATCCTCTAGCCTCTTTTGAGCATTTATCAATCAGCCCTTATTCAATTCTCAAAGTAATAGTCAATAATCCTTGATTTTTGTAGTATCAAGATACAATGATCATGATGACTCATAAACATATCCCTTCTTTTCCAATACACAAATATCAGCTATTATATCTTTCATATTTTCAGTAACTCTTGGAAGATAATCAATTGGTAAAGTATTAACATCATTAAGCATTCTCTGAAAATCCTTGATATTTTTTTCATTATATTCCTTTAATATATTTTTATCTCAATTTATCTCTTTTATTATACGGTCATCTACATCAGTTATCTTTATCACATGCTTTGTAGATAGTCAGAGATAATGGAAAAATCTTTTTAAGACATCAGAGAACAAATAAGATCTAAGATTGCCTATACTAGTATGTTTACTATAGGTTGTCGGTCAACAATTATATATTGTAATGTATTTATCCTTATCATAAGAAAAGTTTATGATTTTTTTCTCCAATGTGTTAAATAATTTGATCATAAGGTGCATTAATTATAAATTAATCTATTTTAATATCTCGAGTTGTTCAATCTTTAGTATCTTTGATATCTATACCTCTATTTATTAATTCATTTCTGATTTTATCAGCCATCTCATAATTTTTCTTTTGTTTATATTCGTTCCTTTCCTGAATCATTTTTTGCAAATAAACATCATCTAATCAATTAACTTCTAGTATTTTTAATTTATAATTTTCAATATATTTTTTAGGATTTTCATCAAAAACTTTAATAACATTCATTAATCTCAAAAAAGAATCTTTAAATAAAGAAAGTGAATATGCCTTATCATTTGTATCATATTTTTCTAATTGAAATTTTCATATATCCTTAAAAATAACTGATAAATCGGCTATAAAATTAGCTATATTTAAATTATTATCGAGATTTATCCTAAAGCTATCATTCATTTTATCTATCATATCTTTGAGTAGATTATTCCCCTCTGCTATTTTATTATTACCTATAATATCATCTATTTCCTTTAGCAAACTATAGAAAAAATATACTCTTTTGCTTGCAATAACAAACAAATCTCTAGTAATATTTATTTCAGAAGAATAATGATTTGTAAGAATTGCAAATCTAATTATATCTGCATTATATCTTTCTAAAAGGCTCTTTATAGTAATTGTATTTCATAAGCTCTTTCACATTTTTCTTCAATCAATTTTAATCAATCAATTATGTACTCGGCAATTAGCAAATGGTTTACCATGATAAGCTTCTGATTGTGCAATCTCATTTTCATGATGAGGAAACATTAAATCAAGACCTCATCAGTGGATATCTATAGTTTCTCATAGATAATGATCAGCCATAGTTGAACATTCTATATGCCATCATGGTCTTCATATTCATCGTGGAGATTCTCGAAAAATTTCTCATTCCTTAGCTGGTTTCCACAAACTAAAATCTTCTGGACTCTTTTTATTTGAAGAAACATCTCAACTCTCAAGATTATCAACCTTCTGTCCAGATAATTTTCAATAATCCTTGAATTGTTTTACCTCAAATAAAACTTCTCAATTAGCTTCATAAGCATATCATTTCCCTATTAATCAACTTATAAAATTTATTATATCTGGTATATGTTCACTTACTCTTGGCTGATAAGTAGCTGGTTTTACTTTAATTGCATTTAAATCTCTTATAGAATCCTCTATATAATAATCACTTATTTCTAATGGTTTTTTTCATTCTTCTTTTGCTTTATTTATTATTTTATCATCTACATCAGTAAAATTTCTTACATATATAACCTTTTGTCATAAATATTCAAAATAGTTTCTTAATATATCAAAGAAAATAGCTTGAGAAGCATGTCACACATGACATTCACCATATACTGTTATTCAACAACCATATATTTTTATAAGACCGTCCTCTATAGGCACGATTTTGTCTATTTTTCTAGACAATGAATTATAAAGCTTAATCTTAAGTTCTTCATCTCAAATAGATTTTCAGCTAGATTCAGGAGATTTTGATAATTTATTCATAATTTATTTTCACAATATAAATGATTTTATTAGCACGGGGATGGTGATGAACCATCGTCTCTGGAGTTGCAATCCAGCGCCTGATCAACTCGGCCACCCATGCATTTTTTAGTCCAAAACACCTTTCTTCTTATATATATTGGGTTGTATTTCTAGCATTTTAGTATTTATTTCTCCAGTGATTAAACAAGTTGTAACATCTTTTTCATCAAATACATCATCATCACAACAAGGACAGAATTCCAATCATAAAGACTTACATCAATCAAAGACGGGCTGCAATAATTTTCTACGGGAATCATTATTTAGTATATAATTTTCACCTTCTTTATAGCCATTTAATGTAAAATGTCAAATCAACTTATTGTATATATGAATAGGTAGTTCTTTATTTATTCTGATAGTTTTTGAAATTATTTTCTTGACACCAAGTTTTTGTACATCTTCCAATATAGTTTTGATATCATCTAAACTTTGTCAGAGTACTTGGTCTGTTATTGGAATAATAGGTTCTATTTTTATTCTAACTTGTTTTCAAATAGCTATTAAAGTTTTTATTACATCAAGTTTTTCTCTATAAGAAGGTCAAGAATATGTAAAGATAGAATCTTTATTTCCTTCTGTAGATGAAGCTATCGTCACATCAATAAAAAGTTTTTCGAATACCAACAAATCCTTATATTTTTCATGAAATAGCATTCATGGATTTTTAGTAACAAGAACTACTTTAAATCAAGATACAAGTAATTTTTGTAATACATAAAGGGAATCTCATATATCTAATTCTATATTTTGAAATAATTCCACACTAGGCGCTATTTCAACAACTAAATTATTGAGTCACAATTTTACTGCTTTTTCTATATCTTTATCAAAGGATTTTCTAAATCATTCTTTTATTATAGAATTTCATCAATTATATCGACTGTAACAATATTTGCATTTAAGAGAACATGTCTTATATGGATTTACTGTAAATCTCAAGGGACATGGCGTTTTTAATCACCATCTAACAGCATTATATAATTTTATAGCCCGGCTATTGCTTTCAAATCTCTTTAGATTTCCTAAATTTATTTTTTTCATCTTTTTACAAATCTATGATCTAAATCATATCATAACATGTTTTTTTTTGTCTTTAATTCATTTCTATTGAATTTATTTACAGATATATTCAAATCTATTTTTTTAATGATATTAAATCAGGCAGTTTTTATAGCATTCAATTTATGAGGATTATCAGAAACAACAAATATGTTTTTACAAATTCAGATATCCTTAAGTGCTTCAACCTCCGTGTCATATTTTCTTATATCGGGGGGAAATCATAGTTCTTCGAAAGCCTCTATGGTATTTTTTTTCTTTTTATTTTGAATCTCATAAAGCTTGATTTTATTTTCCATTCATACTCATCTTCATTCAGAATACGTATATACAATAGCTCAGGATTTCTGTTTTTTTATAAGAGCCAATGTCTTTTGTAATTGCTGATTGCAATCACAATCAAGAGCATGGAAACTCTCTCAAAACAAACATGAAGAATGTATCCTAACAATAGGAGTTATTTTGTCTATTTTTCAATGACATAATACTACACATTCTCATCACAAAGATTTATGGTACGTAATCTCAAATTTTCAATATTTTAGGTCTAAAGTAGATTTAGCTGTTATTGTCATTATATTTTATATCATAACAAATTAAAATATTTTTTCATATCTTCACTTTTTTTCTGTATTTTACCCAATTTTATATCGTTATACTTATTCATTTGTTCTTTAATTTCATCAGAGACATATAAATCTTTTCCCAAATCAATGGCAAGATTTTCATCTATTTTGTATACATAAGTTTCTTGATGTGATATTATCTTTTCAGAACGATTAAGAAATTTGAGATAATACCTAACGTATTTAGCATCTCATTCATACAATGTTTCAGCATATTTTAAAGAAATATCTTCATCAGCATCAATAACATCTTTTTCTATCAACCCATTGGTCTTTCTTATAGTATCTTTCAATTCGTTTATCCAAACCGCAGAAAATGCTTTTCTATTATCCTCTTTATCATTCTCAAAAATAATTTTATCGAGACTTTTACCATCCAAATTGTTATTAGTATTATCATCTCACAGTAGTTTATTAATTGTTGGTAAAATGTCTATTGTCCTTATCCTATTTTCATGCAATCATTTTTTAATATTATATCCATATAATATCAAAGGGACTCTCAATACTCATTCATCTGTCGCATTATGATGTCAATATGTATCTACATTTCGTGCCTCTCAATGATCAGAAAAAATCACTAATAAATACTTTTTACCTTCCAAATCTTTTAATAATTTCTCTATAAAAGGATTAAGCTTCGTCTCATTAAAATGGTTTATTCATTCTATATAGAGATCAAACAAATCATTATCCAATCAATGTTTATAAAGATGATGAATTATATTTTTATATCTGAATAAATAGGCCAAATCTTCATTACTTCTAAATGTCTCTATAGCCATATCATCAAGGTTTTCTATCTTTGAGCTTATTGAATATTTCTTTTCTAATTCAGCTATTTTATCTTTATATTTTTCTCCCCCATATTTTAAGCTATGAAAGCCATAAGGATAATGGATTTGTCAAAAATGAAAAAACAATAATTTCTTTTTTTTATCATTAATATGCTGCCACATAGCATCATCATCTTCAATATAATAATTTTCCACTCAGTTGCAAAGATTCAAATATTTTCATAAAATAAATGGGAAATCAGTCTTAAAAGCATTTTGATACCCTTTATCCTTCAAAAATTCAAATATATTTTTTGCTTTAAAAGTACTATTGAATTGATCATATAATCAATTATTTTTGGGCCATAATCACGAAAAGATACAGGCATGAGATGCAGAAGTATATGGTGCTGCTGTAATTACATTGTTAAAAAAAAATCAATTTTCTATTATTTCATCAATTTTCGCTTTTTTAATTTCATTCTTAAGTTTATATTCGGATGTATATAATTTTCTTTTATTGGAAAATATACAGTCTGATCTTAATGTATCTAATGAGATTAAAATTATTTTTTCATACATATTAATAAACAAGAAATAAACCATCTTAATACCAAGGATTGTCTTGATTGATAAATTCTGCATCAATCCCCTGTAGTTTTATTAAATCTAATAATTCTTTTTCCATTACAATTTTTTCGGTTGCATAATGGGAACATTCTATCAAACTCATTGTTAACGAATCTACTATAGACGAGAATTTACTTCTTTCCATTTCTCCATGAGGTAACTTTAGCTTATTGTAATAATCTCCCGTCAGATAAAGATCTGCTCATTTTTTTTGAGCAGATAAAATTAAATCTATATCTGTACCTCATCATGGGACAATAGCAATTCTTCTTATCTTTTCTGCTTTCTTTATATAGTTTATATGGGAGATATCAAACAATTCTGGTAATTGTAATATTAAATCAGCAAAATCTATTTCAGAAGAAAAGTCTCAAATCATTCAAACAGGATGACCATGATATTCACCTACTGGAGATATAGCTTTAATATTGAATAATTTTAGTAAAGAATGTGTTGTAGAAATGATAACATTATTATCTAATGGAGAATGCAAGACATACAAACTTATTCTTTTTGATTTTAGTTGATTTAGAAAATATTTAGATATAGGCAAAAATCACTTTCCACAAGTTTCATCTTCTACCGGATGATGTGCTATTATTATAGCATCTTCAATTTTTGTATCCAATATTTTCTGTAATACAGTTCCATCCATAAACACAGTCAAGAATGCTTTTTTTATTATACTTGAATTTTTAATCATTAACCCATGGAAAGAGGAAAGATAATTAGGCTCAAATAATTCTTTATAATTAATTCAATGTTGTTTATAAATTTTAGGAATTACAGAAGAAAATGGAATATCTGGCTCAAAAGAGCTGATTCCAAAGAAAGAATCTAAAAAATTAGTCAAATTTTCCGTAAACATAGTATTATTCACTTCTTTTGGATGATTAAATTTATTTAGATTAGACATAATCATATCTATAATAATAAATTATTTAATTCTAATTCATCCTTTTTAAGTTCATAAATTTCATTCTTTCATGATTCTATGTTCTCTATAATTTTATATTTATTACCTATTCTATAAGATTTTTTATTACTTATTCAATAGAATCACTTTTGCTCTTCTGGATAATAGGTTTCTGAATATCAAATCAAATCTAGATATTTTTTATCATTAGCCATTTCAACCAATGATATTCAATCTAACTTTAAATTATTTTCAAAATTGAACAAATCTAGGATGGTTGGCAACAGATCAATTAATCTTACTTGAGGAATAATGTCCCCTCATTTAAGTATTTTTTCATCTTTCATTGTCAATACTACTTTCTGAGTCTGATCATACAACAAACATCAATGTCATTTCTCTTCAGGATGTCATAGTTTTTCTCATCCTTTATCATTGGGATATAATCAGTTAAGATCCTCTCAATGATCCGAAAAACAAACTATAGATGTAGTATCATAGATTCACAATTCTTTTAATCTGTTTATAACTTTAGATAAATAATGAAGAGAGAAAGCAACTTCTTCTTCATAACAATTTTCTCATCAGAATTTTTCTGGTGCTTCATACGGTCGATGTGCATCAAAGAAATGTAGAAACAAAAAAAATGGTTTCTGCTGATTATTATTCAATCGTGTAATAGCTCTATCTGATACGACATTAGCTCTTTTAATTGCAGTTCATCTTTTTTCCATGTCAATAGTTTGTAATGGATCAGATCCATCGGCTAATCTTGGTATTTCGTCATCATAGAGATTGAATCACTTATTGAATCAATATCGACTATTCATTCCGGGACAAGATACAATGGCCGCAGTATTATATCAATTTGCAAGAAAAATATTTGCCAAAGTCTCTGTAGCATCTTTTAGTTTTTCTCTAAATAAATGTCTCACTCAATGATTATATGGTTGTAATCAAGTAAAGACAGTCGCATGCGATACAGGAGTCAGGGGTGATGAGGAAATAGTATTCAAAAAGGATATACTATCTTTACGGATATTCTCAAAATCTGGAAATCTTCAGCTATATATTACATCAGCCCTAACGGTATCAAGAGAAATCAATAATAGATTCTTTTTCATACTATATCAGCATAGACTAAAAGTCAGTCTTTATAAAATCCTTCATAATAATTTCTTTCTTAATTAATCATTGTTTATAAAGAAAATCTGATGCATTCTGAAGAGATATGAAATCTTCTTGATTAAAATACATTCTTATATCTTTCTTATTTTGAACAAACAAATTTGGTTCTAATGCGGAACATATAGCAAACACATTATCTGATATTTTTAGTTTAGCATCTTCAACGAACCATTTATTAGATTGAATTATGTTTTTTCTATAGAAATCATACGCATCAACAAAAGATTGAATTACTTTTTTTGGAGCATTTGGATTCTTTTTAATAAAATCATTCGACATCATAATAACAGAAACCACTTGTCCAGTCCTAAGAACATTAATAAGTCATTTCTCTTCAAAAACAGCTGGTGTAGGATCAAATCATGCCATAGCATCGATGTTTCACCATTTTTTCGCATTAAGATCTTTGACCAAATCACTTTGTTCCATAATTCATAAATTTATATTATTCACATCTATCTTTGGATCGAGTCATGCTTTAATTTCTTCTTCTATTGCCATTCTCTGAGCAGCAGCTCCAAAAGGCATAGCAACCGTTTTATCCTTAAGTTGAGCAATAGAAATTATATCAGATCATTTAGGGACATATAATGACACTCTATTATACATTAACCTACCAACGATTGTCCAATTAGGATTTTTACTTAACAATGTCGCAGCAGGTTGATCAGCCGTCAATATCATATCAACTTGTCAGGCCATAGCAGCTTCATTCAACGGTCAACCGTAAGTAACTCAAACAAAAGAAGGAGATAATAAATTCTTTTGTAGAATATTTGTATTTTTAAAAATACCGACCAACTGTCATTGCGTAGATCGCGTTGTTTGCCATCATATTCTAATATTTATATTATCTTTACCCTCGACATTTTTACTACATCATACAAGTAAAAACATTGAAATCAATATTGGTAGTAATAGAAATTTTCTCATCATTATAGCATATAAATAGATAAAAAATCTATAAATAATATAATGATTATCACAAAGAAGTCAACGCAAAGAATATAATGATTATCACAAAGAGGTTAACGCAAAAAATACAATAATAATTACTGTTTTACTTGCTTTTACAAAAAAATATTTTACCCTAAAAAAGGCATTATTCTAGACCAAAATAATTTTAGAATGGGATTCTACTATTTCAAGTAGAAGAAGAACTGGGTCTTATATACAAAAACTATGGTGATTTGCCGACAATAAAATAACAGAATCACCCAATGACAAAGTCTTTAGAAAAATATATTCTATATAAATAATCTCATCTTTCATATCATACCTCTTTGTCTTAATATCCAAAACATCTCCATAATGATCTAAAAATCCTTAAATCAACACAGGACTTTCTGCTTTTCTGTTAACTGGTTTTCTCTATCAGAATTTTCTTTTATATCCTTAACATAAAATTACATCGGACTCTTAATGAATGGAATCTTACTTTTCATAATAGATTATTGTATGTTCAAAGATCTCCCGAGGCCCTCTAGACGTTAAAATCCGCATTTAAATGCTGGATTTTTTATTTTTTTATCAGATACTCCGCGACTTCCTGTGTCCCATTTTTCAACTGCATATTTTTTATATTACGATAATACTCGGACATATGTTCTTCTGAAGCCAACATTTGTTTGACTATCTCTACCATTTTAGCGACATCAGTTTCGTACACCCCAAGTTTATTATCGACAACGAATTGTACGTTTCATTTTTCTTGCTCTCGGATATAGCTGTTGATAATTGGTATTTTGTTCATCATAAGAATTTCCATCAATGTAGCTGGTCATCCCTTTGTAATAATAATGTCTGAAACATTGACGACATCATAGATGAAATCTATAAATCCATGAAACGCTTTGATAGTAACTTCTGGATGGTTGGTTTGAATCTTGGTTACCTGACGAAAAAACGAATCGCTTCTCCCGCAGACCACTAATATTTGTGCATCGACGTTATGATCGATCAATCTCTGCAAGGTTTTTGCACCTTTGGGAAGCCCGTCCCCTCATCAGAGCATCAGGATTATTTTTTTATCTAGAGCGAGACCAAACTTTTTTTTAAGCTCAATAATTCTTTCTTCTGACAACGGTTGACTGAATTCTTCTTTGAGCACGACCGGAGTGAGATGGATGTTTTTTTCTGCTACTCCTCTCTCCAAAATAGCATTCTTTGCCCTATCAGAAAATACTACATACTTCATTTTTTTATCTAGTGATCGTAATTTATGGATAGTGAATGGATCGGTAATAATAGTAGTAATAGGGATATCTAATCATAACTCTTTAATAGCTTTGACCATAGGCCTCACAAGAAAAAAGTGGAGAATTACCACATGCGTCGGTTTGTGTTGAAGCAGAAGTTTTTTCATATCTGGTTTGAGAAATCGCGACATAAGGACTTGATTGATCTTTGCGATTGGCCGTCGTTTGTTACATCGATAGAGAAACTCATATATTCGTTGTCCCGTAGTCTGTGATTTTTTGTACCCGTCAATAATTATTTTTTTCAATAACCGGTTCGCATCTTTAAAACCATCTATCACCTCGACATCAGCCTGATCTGCATAATGCTGATGAAAATATTTTGCCACTGCATTAGCGGTAGAAACGTGCCCTCCTCATGCGGGGATGTAGAGAAAAAGATATTTTTGTTTCATACTAAAGATGAGAATAAAAGACTATTTATTTTTTGAAAATAATTTCAACCTTTTGATGATGGAAAATGCTGCTCGTAAGGCAAGACCTCCTATCACGACGATACTAATAATAAGTCCAAATGTATCTAATCTATCTTTGAAAACATTGATCGACATACTGCTGAAGTATCATAGATTGAGAAATACTGATTCAAAAGCAAGAATAAGTAGTGTTGTCTGGAGAAAAAATTTGGGAAATGGTATCTTGAAAAATCCAAACGAAATTTGTCCAGGCACAGACAATGGTGGAGTAATCTTTACGATGAATAACGCCCAGAAAAAATTCTTTTTCATCTGAGATTGAATATATTGGAATACTGATTTTTTTTCTAAATTATGGATTCTTTTGGCTACTCGTAGACTGATACGGGATTTTCGCTTCAGCGATTTCATATCTATTATTTCTCCTTTTGTTTGCATCTCCAAAAAATTTTGTGCACCGAATTTTCTTGCAAATCTACCAACACCATACCACAAGACATCACCTATCAAATCTCATAAGATAGAAAAGAGATAAACGATTCAAAAAGAAAAAAATCATTGAGCTGCGAGAAACGCACAGATAAAACTCACTGCTGGTCCTTCAACAAACATCAATCACAACATAATGAGATATTTGTATTTGAGCAATAATACAATAATTCACTCCATACACGGGAGGTAGCAATTAAAAAAAAATTATTTACCAACAAAAGATAACAGGAACGATTCTAATTTTTGGACACTCAGAGTAAAGGAAAAATTTTGTGCCTGTTCTAGACTTACGTTACGCATAAGTTTACATAATTCTGGATTAGTACTCAGTGAATATATTTTGTCTGCGAGGTCTTGTGGATCTTTACAATTGAAGGTATACCCGTTATTGTGAATGAAGTCTTTGGCTGCGCTGTTAGGACTGTCTGAAATCAATAATGGACAGCCACATGCCATAGCTTCTAAAACAACCATTCATTCTGTTTCATAGAGTGAAGGCAAAACGAAGACTGATGTTTCTTGATATATTTTTACGAGACGATCTGATGCAGTTTGTATTCTGCCCGTAAATTCTACAATGTCTCATAAATTATATTCTGCTACTAATGTTTTTAATGTTTTTTCTTGTTCTCATCATCCAACTAGTATACAGTGAATATGTTCATTCAGTTTTTTCTGTGAACGAAGAATATGCAAAGCTTCTAAAAGAATGGATAAATTTTTTCCTGGATCTAATATGCCTACATATAATATATTAAATGTATTTTGCGTTGATTTTTCTCCTGGATAAAAAATATCCGTATCTACACCGTTCCCTATCACTGCTTCTTTCATAGTAAAATGACAATCATCAAATTTCTTTTGTAAAAATTCAGAAGGTGAAATAAGTCCATCGTACTTCCTGTATAATACAGCGAGAACCTTTTTTGCTAATACGTTGATGAAATGAGGCATTCTAGGAAGCGTAAGATCTGGTAATGTATGTGAATGACTTATAATAGAAATATGAAGTCTTTTTGCTGCACGAAGGGATTGTAAAGCAAGCATCGCTGGATGAATACTATACACGACATCAATTTTTTCGTCTTGAAAAATTTTTTTTAGACGAGCGACTGATGTATATCCAAAACGTACCCCATAAGCTCATATGGGTATATAATTGAATTCATAAATTTTTGCATACTCAAATTCTTTCCTTTTCTTTTCATCTTTAAATTTTGACGTAATCCAAATAATGTCATGACCTGCTTTAGCCAATCATGCACCAAATCTTTTGCCAGAGATAAAGGATCATCCAAGCGTAGCATCATCGATTGCATCGCAAACAATTGCTATACGAAGTTTTTTTTGCATATGAAAAATAAGGATAAATTATTTTTCCTGTTATATGAAGTTGATAATATAATTCCAGCTTTTTATTATTATGTAATATACCTCATTCCGGCGCCCCTCGAAATAAGGCCGGAATTCATCTCACCGTATGTACCTCATTCCGGCGCCAAGTATTGCGGCCGGAATCCATACTAAAGTACTAATAGCTATGGATTCCGGTTGCAAACAATAACACCGGAATGAGGCCGAGACAGAGCGTACTCTACTTCCCCTGAGTCGTTATATAACTCTCTACCTTGATATGTACATCACTCAACGTCTTACCGGACAATGAAGAAGGTGCTTCAAAAAGGAGATCTTCTGCGGATCATGTTTTGGGGAATGCAATGACTTCACGCAAAGATTTTTCCTGCTGAAGGATCATAATGATTCTATCGATACCCAACGCTATTCCTCCATGCGGAGGAACTCCATAAGAAAACGCATCGAGCATAGGTCAGATGCTATGCTGAGTTTCTTCATCAGAATACTTCATCACTTTGTAGGTGCTTTTAAGAATCTCAGGAAGATGCGCTCTGATAGATCATCAACCTATTTCCTGTCCGCATAAGGTAATATCGTATTGTTGTGCTTGTATTTTTTCTATGTCTTTACCTTCCAAGAGCAAGGAAATATGCTCCTTTTTGGGCATAGAAAAAGGGTTGTGCGTAAACTTCCATTTTCCTGACGGTCATTTTTTGAACATAGGGAAATCCGTAATCCAACAAAAGGAAAGCATATCTTCGGGATAGAGGTGCAACATTTTACCTAATGCTCTTCTAACGATATCTAAGGCTTTATCTGCTATTTCACATTTAGCTGCTGAAAAGAAAATGGTCTCTCCTATTTTTGCTCACATGAATTCTACGATATCTTGTGATATTTTTTCACCGAGAAATTTCACGATGGGAGATTGGAGATAATCAGGTTGCACGGTGATATACGCCAATCCTCACAATCACGATTGGATCGCCAATTTGGTCAGATCTTCAATTTGTTTTTTGGTCAAATCCTGTTCAACTTTAATACATTTTACGATACCTCCCCTATCGATCTGTTTTTGAAATACTTCAAAAGGCGTCCCTGAAACAATATGCGTAATGTCCTTCATTTTGAGTCCGAATCTGATATCTGGTTTATCCGTCCCATATTCATCCATCGCTTGTTGATAGGTCATGAGCGGGATAGTATCATATTGCAGAGGTCTTTCTGGATAATAGGTTTTGACAATAGACAATAACATATCAGAAAACAAAGAGATAATTTCCTGCTCACTAGTAAACGCCATTTCTAGGTCTAATTGGGTAAATTCCGGCTGTCTGTCTCCTTTATCATCTTCATCGCGAAAGCATCTCGCTACTTGAAAATATTTACTAATCCCGGAAGCCATCAGCATCTGTTTGTATTGTTGTGGTGCTTGAGGTAAGGTATAAAATTGACCGGAATGAATTCTACTAGGAACAATAAATTCTCTGGATCCTTCGTCCGTTCATTTCCCCAATATCGGCGTCTCGATTTCCATGAACGATTTTTCTTCCAAAAAACGCCTCATAAAAGAAACTATCTTGCTTCTCATCACTATCGTTTTCCTCGTTTTTTCTTCTCTCAAATCAAGAAATCTGTATTTCAGTCTCAAAGACTCAGAGACAATCTTCGCGTCATGAATAGCAAAGGGTAATGGCTTGGATTCAGAGATAATAGCAAAGGTTTTGCAATCAAGTTCTATGGTTCCTGTCCTACTTTTGGGATCGATATCTTCTGGTGATCTCTTGATGATAGTTCCGGTAAATTTGATAACTGATTCTTTTCTGAGTTTAGGAATCTGGTCGATATCTCCGAAAACATCGCGAGAAAACTTTACTTGGAAAATTTCTCCGTCTTCACGTAGATCAATAAAAATAAGTTCTCCATGATCACGGATAGCGTGTATCCATCATGCAATGGTCATCTCTTTTCCGAGAAATGATTCATCGATACAATTGATAGGACAATCTCTATAGCTATCTAGGATCATTGGTTGTTGGTGCTGTGTAGTTTTCATGGTAATTATAATAATAAAGTAAAAAAAACAAAAAAAATCTCTAGAGAGACTTCCTAGAGAGTTATATCAATGGTGATTAATAACTTTTATAATCTAGAAAAATCTCTCTTTGCAGAGCTGATTATTATTCCCATTATTTGTAAGGAAACTAATCATAAAGATTTTCTTAGTTCATAAAATAACGAATATAGTATACTGATTTCACTAGAAATTGCAAGGTTTTCTGTATTTTGATGTTACCGCAAAATAGAATTGTCAGTTTTATATTTTTATAGAGAAATCTTTTATAATAATTTCTGTTCGATTATATGTAATATTTATTGTCTTATAATATAACACAAACACCCCGCTAGTAACAATGCAGCGTCAAAAAGTAGAGCCTGTCCCGCAATAGCGGGATCGAGCAATGTATCCTACAAGAAAAAAATAAATTCATCCAATCTCGATACATTTATGAAAGCAATAAAACCAAACTAAGCGTGATAGGAAGATAATACGAGATATTGCCCTACTAGCGGAAAAAAAGGATTTTTTTGTCCAGTCCCGCAAGGCGGGATTGGTCGTGGGGTCCGCCAAAGGCGGATAAATTTGGGCTTGCCCGCCTATGGCGGGGGCACGAAAAGCCCCCATAGAAAATTTCATTGTTAATAAATTTGCTAAAAATTCTATTTTGCCTAGTACTGACATTTTAACCTTGCTGTGACATTTTAAAGATTTTCATTTGCATTTTTTAGAAAAATCGTTATATTTATATCGTTCACCAAGAGGGACGATCGTTTGGGAGTGATGCCCAAAAATACTCCTCTTTTTTTTATTTATTCTTTTTATGTGTTTTTCTCTTAAGTTTACGATGTAATACACTCAAATCCTGGATATCACGAGCTGGTAAGATGTTTTTTAATAATTTAGATGCTTTATATCTATTGGGAACCAATAATTTACCAAAAACCTTTTTCTCCAATAAAAACTCTACTAGCACATCAAAATCTCCATCACCACTTACCAAAATAAATTTTTCATATCATCACTCATAGTAAGACTTAACTGCATTTAGTACGAGATGACTATCAATATTTCATTTAATCAATCACTTCCCCAAAATTATGTTTTTGAACGATATATCATATCATATTTCTTTTAAATAATCATAGAACTTACTATATTCTTCTATATATCACATAAATAAGATAACTTTATTTGGCAAAAATTTATCTTGAAGAAATCTATAAAATTTTTTCCAATCTATTGTTCGACCACAAGCTTGTATCCCCATATGGACATTCTGTGTATCTATAAGCACTATTGTTTGCATACATTATCATATACTATATAAATTTTTTCAATTATATTTTTTATTCATATGATTTACAAGAGATTACTCTATTATTCTTTTCTATTCTTTTCTTGAAAAACCAGCACCTTTATCTATATTAATCCTTAATCCTTAATCCTTAATCCTTAATTATGTTAAAATTTGACTATCTCAAAAATCTTGACGCACATATCGCGTTTCTACAGAAAAAAATCAAAGACAAACATACGCTTTTCTTGGTATGATGATGTGTCAGAGATCCCCTTTTGTGATTGGAGAAAAAGCCCATAGATATTGATTTCACAATGGCTGGCGAACCAAAAAAACTAGATAAACTGATTGATAAAACAGGAATGTCCTACTTCATGACGGAAAAATTCTGAACGATGACACTCATTAAAGGCACTATGAAATATGAACTTACTCCATTAAGGACAGAAAGCGATTATGAAGATTTTAGACACCCGGGAGAGATTACTCGAAGTAATGATGTCTTATTGGATTCTAATAGGAGAGACTTTACGATCAACTGTATGTACTATACAAATATACCATATAAAGCTGAATATACTTCATTATTCACGACGAAAAATATTCATAAATATACTGACGACGAAACATTTTTGAAAAGACTCGATGACCATGGCTACCTCTATATCAAAGACTCGAACATACTTATCGTTCAAGACCATAAGCATATCGCAAAATTATTCACTACAGGAATACTACAAAACGACCACCTCAAAACTATGCTAAAATCAGCTATTGTATTCACTATCAAGACCAATTCAAAATCCAACATTCAAAATTCAAAATTAAGTATTTTAGTTGATCCACACAAAGGAATCCATGATAGCATCCATAGAAAACTGAAAGCAGTCGGAGATCCAGATACAAGATTTACGGAAGATGCATTGAGAATTATTAGAGCAATTAGGTTTGTAAATGTACTTAACGAGAAATTAAAAGAAGGGAGCAATGGTATAAAAGGACTGAAAGGTGCAAAGACAAAAAAAGACCTTTCTCTCACTTGCACCTTTACATCCCTTGCACCTTTGAATCCTTTGCACCCCGTTGCTTTATTTGATTTTGATAAGCTGACGTGGAATAGTGTCAAAAAGAATCATGAGTTAGTGAAAAAAGTTGCCAAAGAAAGAATCAAAGAAGAAATTATGAAAGCATTTACCGTAGGTAATCCCTTTGGTTTCGTAGCATTACTTGATGAAGCAAAAATATTGCCAATATTGTTTCCTGCGCTTGCGGAGACGAAAAATATCGAACAGCCGATCAGATATCATCCTTTTGATGTTTATGTTCATACGCTTCTTAGTTTGTTTGAATTACAAAAAATAAATAAGGATCCGCTCGTGAGATTAGCCATGCTGTATCATGATGTAGGTAAGGTCGAGCAATTCGGCGCATATGGAGAAAATTTGAGTAAAGAAGAAATCAGAGCAATTTTGGCTGGACCCTTGAATCATAGGAGATCTTCACCTGAATATGCAAAGAAAGATTTTCAAGCGCTCGGATTTTCTAGCAAAGAAATCGCAAGTATCGCCTTATATATCGCTAACCATCACAAACCCGAAGAAATGATTTTTGCTAAAGAAGATAATACAGAAAAAAAAGTGAGGACGTTTTTTAGCGAAGTTGGATATGAACAAGCAGTAAATATTTTAGATATTGCAATGGCTGATAGATTGGGGCAATATAACCCATTACAAAACAGTTCTGACATCTCTGATGTCGATAAAATAAAACATATTCTGAAAAAACTTCAAAAAGAAGAAGGACAATTCACGATGAAAAATCTCGCTATCGACGGTTCGGATATCATCAAACAATTCAAACTCAAACCTTCTGCTGTCATTGGTGTATTATTGAAAAAAAGTTTGGCGCGAGTTATCGATGACATAAAAAAAAGAAATACGAAAAAAGAGATTTTCGGGTTTTTGGGTACACAAAAGAAACTTATGAAGTAATGATAATTATTTATATTCAAAAAAATACTTACGAAGTTTAGCAATATTTTCTTCTATATTTTTTTTGTGTTCTACTGCATAAATAAGACCATATATGAACAATCTTTTTCTATAAAATTTCGACCTTTCCAAAAATTCATCATCCTTTTTCCCTTGGTATGCTTTATATACAGCATAAACAAAATCATCACCAAAATCTCGCAATCTATCAAAATCCAAAGCAGAATCAGCTATTCTTGCATCACTAAAATCTATTATTCATGAAATATGTGTCAGATCATCATCAATAAAAATATTTTTTTCCTGAATATCGCTATGAGTCATTACTCTATGCGAAGCTTTTTTTTCTTGTAATTCTTGTATATAATCGAGAACAATTTGAGTTTCTTCCTTAGTAAAAAGATGACCGCATTTTTCACTAAATTCTTTTTTAAAATGAATAGACCATTCATTGGATGTTCCTATTTCGTTAGTATATCATGCCGTTTCAAAAAGATTTATAGGTATGGTATGAAGCTGTGTCAAAAATTTTGCTAATTGATTTTGTACATTTTTTTGATCGATTGGAGACATTTTTTTTGTATACAATTCTACTGTCATAGATTTCCCAGGAATAGCAGAATACCCTACACAACTATCATCATCAGTAAAAAATTGATAATGAGGAATAACAACATCTACATGTTTTTTTATGGTTGCAAGTAATTGCTTTTCTTTTTGATGTACAGTTTTTACGTATTCATTTCTTGGAAATCTAAAAACTATACTATTGTCTAGCATAAGTACTTGATTATCCCACCCATTATTAAATATCTCATAAATCTGCCAAGATATCTTGGGAAATTTATCTTTGACGATGGCAAGTAATTCTTCTTCTGATAATTCTTTTTTTTCCATAGTATAGTAATATATAAATTATGACAACTTCCACACTTTATACGTCACATTTTCTCTCGGACTCTGGATGCCTTCAGCGATATATCTGCGGAATCGACTCCTCTGTTTTTTCGCTAATTGATGCGTAGTTATCATGATACGGTCTTCCATATCGTTATATGAGCAACGTCACTCAATAAATTCTACGACTTCTTTGTAGCCAATCCCCTGCATGGATTGTAATGTTTTACCATATCATTGTGCTAATAATCATTTCACTTCTTCAACCAATCATCACTTGAGCATCTCTCTGACTCTCGCATTGATTTTCTTGTTGGTATCTTCTTTTTCACGTCGAAGTCCCAGCATAAGTAATGGCCATTGTGGTGGCTGAGAGATGAAAGTATCGGTTTTTTTTGCTCAGCTTTTGTAAAAAATCTCTAATGCACGGACAATATATCTCGTAGACTTCGGATGTAATTTCATCGCTTCTTCTGGATCTAATTGCATGAGTTCTTTATGGAGAATTCACAGCTCTTTTTCTTCTTTGGCGAAAAGTTCGTCTCTGAGTTTCATATCAGGCGGAATATCAGGCATGGAAAAATTTTTGTACACAGTATCAATATAGAGACCGGTACCACCTACGATCATCGGGAGTTTTTTACGTGCAAGGATGTCAGGAATAATTGTATAAACATCATTTTTTCGTTGTCATGACGTGTAGGTCTCATCGGGATTGACGATATTGATTTGATGATGAGGGATACGTTGAAGAATGTCCTGAGAAATTTTATCTGTCCCAATATCCATATATCTAAAAATCTGCCTGCTATCTGCAGAGATGATTTCTTCATCGAAATATTCGGAAAGCAGTACGGAAAGCTTACTCTTCCCCGTTGCCGTCGCTCACCAGATAATAACAACTCCATCTGGATGTTTACTGCGAAATGACTCGATTTCTTGTTTAACTTCTTGGACGATATCTTCGATTTCCATACTTTAAAACTCGATTAAAAGATTTAGAAAATTAAAAAATTAAAAGATTTGGTATCTTAATAACTAAGTAACGAATTTTTTAATCTTAGTAATCTTTTAATATTTCAATCTATTTTATTTATATTTCTCTGGATTGAAAAATGGCATCATGGAGCAACCTTTGGTCTCACACATCAACTTGCCTATCCTTCGGTCGTCTCATTTTTTGATCAATACGGTCGATCGTTCTTCGGTGAATTTTTGCTGATTGCGAGCAATCGTATATTCTAGTGTATAGGTGAAATTTTTGATATCTGGATTATCGATAGATGATTTTTCTTGGATGTTGGTAACGGTAATCTTTGGTGCCAAAACGACTTCAGAAAACATGGAGAGCCATCTTTTGTTGTAATATGTTTTGAAAACATTGGATTCTTCTAGACGTCCCTCAGTCAATGTGTAAATTGTAGACATATCTATGGTATTGACTGCCTGATAAAAGTCTATGATCATTTGTTGTTCAGATGTAACATTCTGTTCAACGGGCGGTGTAGTTGTATCTATCACTACTGTTTCTTGATCTTCTACAGGTGGCATTTCTGTCGATATCGGCATAGTATAATCGATATTTCCTGTTTCTATATTGGTTATTTCAGCTATTTCATCCTGAGTAAGTGTATTTGCCTTTTGATCTCTCATAAAAGTAAAATACAAAGAAACGACAAAAAGAATGAATGATAAGAGAAACAAAAGCAAAATCACCATATCTTTTCTTTTTGAATCATCGACAGACTTTTCCACATGTCATACGATAGCAGGTGGAATCTGATTTGGATCTATTGCATGTTCTTGATTTTTTCTTGGTCTTCCTGGTCACGCTTGAACTTGAGTCTTAGTTTTTTTTGAAACAAATTCTTTTTTTGGTCTTCCTGGAGCTTTCTTTTTTTGTTTTACCATATTATGGGACTAAAATACTAAAGAATATTGAGATATTGAAAGATTGAAACATTGAAACATTGAAAGATTGAAAGATTAAGACATTGTTTCCATCGTTCCATCGTTCCATCTTTCCATCGTTCCATCGTTCTACGTTTATTATCACTTTTATACGAAAAGTAAAGACACTAAGCCTGATTACTCACTTTTTTACACTTTTATTATATAAATTCAAGTTGATTTTGGTTGTAAAAATAACTACATTGCTGATGAATATTTGCAAAAGACTAATTTTAGCGTATAATTTAACTACAAGACTAATTTACCTATGCGTAATTAACTCACTATGTTCGTGTAATGAGTTCACTACGCTCACGTAATTTGCTTCGCGTAATATTCATTACCATTCATTACATTCAAAGAATATATTACGCACGAATTGCATATTACGGTTTTAATTTATAATTATAGAATATGACTTTAATCCCAAGCGTAATCGAAAAAGTTAAATGAGGCGAAAGAGCCTATGATATCTATTCCAGACTTCTTGAAGATAGAATCATCTTCGTCGGAGAACCTGTACAAGCAGGTATGGTAAACAGTATTGTCGCTCAGTTATTATTTTTGGAAAAGAAAGATCCTGACAAAGATATCATCATGTTTGTAAACACTCCAGGGGGAGAAGTATATTCATGAATGGCTATCTATGACGTCATGCAATATGTAAAATGCGATGTCTCTACCATATGTGTAGGACTTGCAGCTTCTATGGGATCAGTTATCCTTGCAGGATGAACCAAAGGAAAAAGATTTGCACTTCCTCATAGCAAAATAATGATTCATCAACCACTCGGTGGAGCTGAAGGTCAAGCGACAGATATCGTCATCCAAGCAGAAGAAATTTTGAAAATCAAAAATATGTTCATCGATCTCATGGCTAAGCACACTAGTCAAAAACGCGAAGTAGTAGCCAATGACATGGAAAGAAATAAGTGGATGAATGCTGAAGAAGCGATGAAGTATGGAATCATTGATAAAATTATCACATAAAACTATTTATTCATTACCTATCATATGAAAACAGAAAAAAAATCTCTACGAAAAAAAATTAGGAGATTTTTTTCTCCTATTGCTTATGCAAAAAATCGATATTGATTGTATCTAGGTACAGAAATATATGATGGATTTCAAAGTATATTTACCGTACAAATAGCTGCATGGATTATCTGAGCGATAGAAAAATGAGATATTCCTAAAGTAAAATATTATGTAGGTATGCTTATCATCGTATTTTTTGTAACCTATGTTTTGAGACGAGTAGGAGAAATATCTCGAGATCCAATAGACAAATTATTAAATTTCAATCTTCAAAAAAAATACCTATGAAAATATATTCATCTGGATAATACCAAAGTCGAAGCATTTGGAACTGGTAAGATGAGCAATATCATTTTTGAGTGAACAGGAAATCGATCAAACCTTTTGAGTCGTACGTTTGTTTCTATACTAGTTGAAATCATAGCTATTATCTATGCTTTTGTCCTTGTTGCTAATAGGACACCTAATGCGACGTATTTCTTTATTTTTCTATGATTATTTTCACTCAATGCTTTTTTCATTTTTGTTGGATTAAATGTTTTAAATTCTACAAGAAAAAAATCTAAAGAAATATATATGGAAATTTCCCGTAAGCAAGTAAAGATTCTCATGTCTAAATTTGAGATACTACAAAACAATAAATTTGAAGAAGAAATGAAGCCTATTGAAGTACTCACAAAAGAAATGACTAAATTATGGATGAGGGGTAATACAAAAAAAAGTATTTGGCATGTCTGATCAAATATTATTCTTGATGGTATCCAAGTAAGCATATACTTGATTGTAGGTGTTGGTGTTATTACGTGAAATTATAGCTTTGCCTATCTCATGCTTTTGATCCAATTATTAGGCATCATGAGCCAATATGTATGGAACATCAGAAATTATCTCAAAGAATATTATAAATGAATAATCCATGTAGATAAACTTTTAGATACCTTTGATAGCATTCCCATCCATAGAGAGAAACCAGATGCAAAAACATTTATATCAAAATCTGAAAGTATTGAGCTTAAGAATATTTCCTTCGCATACTCCTCTACTTCCAAGGTATTGAATAACTTCTCTCTTACCCTTGCCTGATGAAAAAAAGCTGCATTTGTAGGACCGAGTGGATGAGGTAAAACTACGCTAATAAAATTGATTGCATGATATATTAGACCGGATAAAGGCGAAGTCATAGTTGATGGACAAACGCTTGGAGACGTTTCATTTAAAAGTTATTATAAAAAAATCTGATATCTAACCCAGGATCCATCGGTGTTTGATGGTACTATCTATGAAAATCTTACTCATGCTATCGACGAAAGCGAAACTAAAAAAAGATGATTTATGACACATTTGAAAAAAATAATCTCACTTTCCAAATGCGAGTTTGTATTGAAGTTTGCAAACTGACTGCAGACAGAAATAGGAGAACGTTGAGTCCGTCTTTCTGGATGACAGAAACAAAGGTTAGCCATAGCCAAAATCATGCTCAAAAATCCTGAAATAGTCCTACTCGATGAACCAACGTCCGCACTTGATAGTATCTCTGAACAAGCCATTGCTGAAGCATTACAAAATCTTTTCACCGGAAGAACAGTCGTTGTTGTAGCACATAGATTACAGACCGTAAAAGAAGCTGATGAAATCATCGTCATCAAAGAAGGTAAAATCTATGAAAGATGAACACATACCCAGCTAATAAAACTCAATGGTGAATATAAGCAGATGCTCGATTTACAAACAAGTTTCTAAAATAATTGCTCTATCAAAAAACTCCGAGTAATCGGAGTTTTTTTATTTTTTAAGACATAAAACAAATTAATCAGTAGTTACGAAAGAAAAATTCAAAGCTGCGATAGTCGAACCCAATCCTTCTATCTCTTTAATTTTTGGTGCCAATATTGATTTTAATGAAGTGAAATTCATCGTATTAAAATTTGCTGTAGCTGCATCGATTATACAATATGAAGCTATGATTTCTATATTATTATAAACAATACTTATATTTTCATTTCTTTCCTTGATTTTTGCTATATTTGCTTTTGATGCATATTTTCACCGTTCAAATGCACTTTTATCTCAAAATTTTTCCATATATCTTCGGATATACATCAACATAATCTGGATATTTGTATTTTTCGATTCTTCTATTTTCTTTTCCATATATTTTATTCTTTCTGAGTGTATTTTTACCGAATCATTATTTACCAAAGCTTCAAAATATTTTAGGCTGCATATCATATTGTTGGCATGATCATCTCTTTCTTTGAAGTATTTGATTAGATCATAGACCGTTTTTGAAAATACTTTCTGCTCATGAGGATTACTTATTAGATACTTTGTATATTTTTTTGGTGAAACTACATATTTTCATTTTTCATCTTTGTCGAATATCTTTTCACATAATCCTAATACAGATTTCATATTCAATGCATCTCCTGATTTCCTTGTATATTCAGTTGATCTCTCTGTTTTTGATATATCATATTGTTTTTTTTCGTTTCCATTCTCATTCGATGGCTTATTATGGTTTTTAAGAAATTCAGGAAAACACTGAAGTGTTCCATTGATTTTTTTACATTCTGCTAAGAGATTTGAACATACCTTACTGTATACTCCCATCTTGTTTGTTTTTACATATTCTTTTTCATATTGAAATCTTTTTTCTAAATCATTCTCTACTATACTTTTGATATACTCTGTGTTTCCTATTGGCAATCATCCTAATAGTGTTGCTTTGATATTTAAATTTTTCATAAAATCAGATCCATTTTCCTGGATAAATTTGCTTTTCTGGTCTTTATCAGAAAGTGCAAAATACTTGATAAACATTTCTTTTAAATCCTGATTTTTTTGCTCCATTGAATCCTTATCCCGCTCATCTCTTATTTTTTTCTCTTCGTCCTTGATAGCATCAATATTTTCAGTTAGTATTGCTTGAGTATAACCATATCTTCATATATATGGCGTTTTCCCAAAATACTTATGTAAGGAACTTAATCTACTAGGAAAATCTTTAAGATTTTTCTGTTTCATATATTCCATAAATTTCTTACCATCAAACTCTTTTTTTTCTGCTATAGACTCGTTGTTTTCTGCCACAATAGGTTTATCTAATTCCATAAACTCTTTATATCCAATTTTCAAACTTTCAACCATAGCCGCATATTCTTCTGGCGATTTTTTTGATAACTCTTTTGTTTCCACCTTTTCGCTTTCTGAAACAAGAAATTCATCTTCTGCAGATAATGTTTGAAATAGCTCTGTTTTAGTATCTTCTACTTTTTCACTGATTTTTTCTGTAAATGTTAGGGTTTCCTTTCTCGTATATTTTCTTTTTACACGATCTATCTTTTCTACTTTATCAGTTTTATCTTCTGGCAAATCTTCTGACTTTTGTTCTTCCGTTGGTATTCCCAATCAAATGTTTTTAATTCTTTTTGATCGATCCTCTTGATTTGCGAATGGAATTATAGTAAACTCATTCTCTGATGCCGCTTTGATGAGAGTAAAAATATTTTTTTCACCATCTGCTATATAGGTCTGGTATCCTTTATCATTGGAACAGATGATTGTTTTATGTATTTGTTCATCATAAATATATACTTCATGATCATTACCAAAGACTCTACATGTATGTCAAAGCTTCATTCATAGATAATAGAGAATATATCCTATCCTATTGAAAGAATCCTTTTCTTCTGATATTTTTTCAAAAGATAATATCTGTTTTTGAATCTTTATAAACTCTATATCCAAGAGTGTGAGTATCTCATCATATGTAGCAAAATTCATTATTTCTTCCCTATTACTTATCTCTTTCTTTTTCTCATCAAATAATTTTTCCAAATCTGTCAGACTTTTTATGATCTTCCCTTTCGTAGCATAAGCAATTAAATTTTTTTGGATGTGATCACTATCTTTTGGATTCTGTGAAAGGATATTCGAATATTTATTTGTATTTGTAGTGCCCGTGACCATCTTTTTAGTAACAGAAATACGCACATCTTCTGATTTTCTAAAATTTTTGATCAATGCTTCTCTTATCAATCATTGGATATTTTTTCTTATGAGAGAAATTTGATTTTCCATATGAGCGACATCGATAAGATCAAGAGATTTTATATCATGAAGAAAATTCTGAACGTTATTTCCAAGCTCAGTGAAAAGGTTTTTATCGTTTTTATTGGTAGTTTCTGGAGTATTCATGTTTTTATGAAATAATAATAAAATTACACCTCTGTGTTTATATATATTTACCTTATATTGTCAATACATTTTTATTTTATTTTTATATTTATAACAAATAAAAAAAAACCAGGGGAAACCCCACTGGTTTGTATAGGTATTGAAATAAATTTAGTAATACTTAACTGCTCCTTGAGATGAAAAAAACTTATTCAGTTCTATTAAAATATCATTCATTTCTTTGGTATCACCTTCATCGACCCCTTTAGCTTCCATAGCTATAAAAATCAATAGTGCTCCTGGCATGGTTGATTGCTCTATAAGAGAAAGCGAATCGCTTTGAAACACTACATCAATAGCCGATAGCATTTCTGGACAGAATCCATGATCCTTATAGAAAGGTACGAAAGATGAACGAAAATGATTATACCAATCAGGATTCATAGCCTGTAATACATCTTTTTCTGCAAGATAGGCTGAAATTTCCCTCTCCAATGTGTTTTTATTTTCTCCTTCACGATAGTTTTTGACATGTACCGCTTCATGCATACATAATAACTTCCAGATATTCCACGAATGAAGTTGTTCTGGTCGAGGAAGTATCACATGAATACTATTGCCTTCCATACCCGTTTCTATCGCAAAATCGGATATTCCCTCAGCGACACAACGATATAATGTATCACCAGAAGCGAATGCAAGCTGTGTTCGTATCTGAGACGGTGTGAGTATAGTATCGGCATCAATGCATATAAATCCCATCCCACTGAACTGCATAAAATAATCGCAATTATCGCCAAAGAATGGCGCACTCATAATACGAAGATAGTGTGCATACTGATTGGTATCTTCAAATATTACATCGGTCGTCATAGGTATATGTACAAATACATTCTTATCCGACACAATCTTTTCGTAATACTGCTTTGGTGTTTTTGGTGTACAACTGGTATACATCATTGATACCACAACCATAATAATCATTAATCTTTTTTTCATATTTTTATTTGTTTTTTGTATTGACATATTTTTATTTATAATGATATGTCAAGAAAAATCAAGAGAGAGAAAAAACATAGTTTAAAAAAAACTGACCGCGAAATACACAGTCAGTCTAATATTATTCACCTATAAAAAGCATCTTCTCTAACTCTTCTATATCCAGGAGTTTATTATCAAGAGAGGCGATATGCCTCATATCTTTTTCTTTTTGATCAGTAACTTCTGCATCCGGATTGCGAATACGAAATCCATCTCCTGACTTACCATTTCTACATCTATCTGCTTCACTCCAAAGATTTCCGTAAAATCCATTATTTTCTCTTTCCAACATCTTTTGCTTATCTTTAATACATTCCTCCTTCTTTTGACTGAGTACCAATTTCATTTTCGAAATAAAATCCATTTTCTCAGATAAAATTGCTTGGATTTTCACCATCTTTTCTTGATGAATACTTTTTTCTGATTCATCAGATATTTCATCAAATAATTTTTTAACTGATTCTTTCATGTCTATTTTGTTTTTTTTGATTAGTACTCATTTTTATTTTTTGTGAGAGGCTCTGCTTCCTCAGGGCTCTTCTAAGTAAATTGGTATAGGTATGATGTTCAGTACACTATCCCCTGCTTTAAAAATTAATTACTAAATAAATTCTCTATTTTTTTGATATGAAAACAGAGAAAAACATATTACACAAAAGATTACTCCACACGATACGACAAACCAAATTCTTTTTGCAATCCAGCTTCAAATTTTTCTGTATTGCCTTTGATTTCATCACTGAATAAATAGTCATCAAATTTCAGTCCTGTAAGTATCGTATATACCGAACCAAGACACCAAAATTTGAATACCCAATGAACTGTTTTTTCGTCTTCTATATGCCCTGTCCAGCAAAGAAATTTTCTATCACCAACAGGATGGATATGAAGTTCATTTGTTCCTGCAGCCTCTGGAGGTAAAGAAACGATTTCCAATTCGATATGTGGAAATTTTTCATGTATCTTACCAGTATTTTCCTGATAAAATTCTACTTGCTCCATAAGAAGCTGATCTGCCTGTTGTGCGATGTGTGGTTGTACTTCAAATACAAACACTTTTTGTCCCTGATGGACGATTCCTGTAATGTTCTGCATAATAATTATTTTTTAATGTTAATATTTGTTAAAGACCATCTGCCAATCACTATTGACATTTTTGATATTATATAAAATCAGTTAAATATCAATTGAGAACTTGTAAATACTGTTGTCGGAAAGTTACAACAATATACAAAAAAGAGCCTTTCGGCTCTTTTTTATTTGTATGTCCAACCAGGACGATTACTACGCTCGGTATATACTGTACGAATTTTGCTTCTTTTTACATCAGATCGTTGACCCATTAGACTTTTCATATTAGCAAACTCTCTTTCTAAACGACTACGGAATATTTCGGTGATATTCGGATTGTTAGAATTTATAATTATTCTTAAAATATCCATAACCTCTTCTATCCTTGATAATCATACATTCGTCGGCCAGTAATCTCTTATTGTCTCAAATATATATTCTATCACAGATAAAGGGACATTCCTTCATTGTATGATTGTGATAAAAATACTTGGAAGTACAGCTCGGAATCTCTCATTATTCATATCACATCTTTCAATCAATTGACAATAAAATTGATGGGGATAGGTGTGTTCATTATCATTTACTATTCTTGTAATAGCATGCATTTGAGCTTCCCTATGTATCGTATTCAATGCTATGCGCTGAAGTATAGCTGGTGGTGTCCTTGGATCTTGAGACAATCCCAATACCATAGCGGGATTGTCTAGATAACTTTGTAGTATAGATACCATTTCTTCTTGTTGTGTGGTATGTTGTTGATTATTTTGTTCATTGGTAGTCTCTCATAGACTGTTATTTTCATGTATTTCATTCATGGTAATAATTTTAAAAAAGTTAAAAGTTTATTTTTTTTGCGATCTCGATATCGCTCGTGTATTATCATTTTCTAGAAAATTATACTATTTCTTATCTATCTAGAAAATTCTGAATATTTTCGTGTACGCCATTGATTATCCTGTTTCTGACTTGGATATTTGGTATTGCTTGGTGAAACTCTGAAGTAGAGATATGCTGACGTGAAATATCATATGATGTCTGGTGCAATTCCACTCACAAGATACACGTGGTATCTCTATACGGACATCCGGTCTCTGGATTGTTTGAATCACAGCAACAACAATTGTGATATGCCTCTGGAGTACTCTCTAAGTAAGAAAAAGGTACAGGAACTAAATTGTTTTTCACCGCATCAATAATCATTCCTTCACTTCAGCTCACGCTTGGTTTCATCGTTAATAAGAGTTGGAGATTTGCTTCTTGTCATATCCTCCTCAATTCTCTTACAATGGTACTTCCTATTCCCCTTCCTGAATATTTTGTATCTACATGTATACAACTTATTTCTGCAAAATTTTCTGCTAACGGAAATAAGCATCCAGAACCTATTATTTCATGCGTTTCATCATCGAATGCTACGACAATTAAATTTTGTGCTAACAAATCACTATAAAATTGTGTCGTCCTATATAACATTGCTGGATGTTCTTGTGAAATCCTCGAAAGGCTTTGTGCTAAATGTTCTTGCTCTGTAAGCATATTAGCACTACGTATATGTATATTTTGATTCATTTTTTTTAATAAAAAGTTAAAAGGTTTTTTTGCGATCTATCTATCGCTCGATAGTGTATGTACTTTGTGTGTGTCGATTGACACGCTTAAAGAGACACATAAAGTAATATAGTATTGATACTCTCATATGTATAAATTTAAAAATAAAAAAAATCCCCCACGGTACCAGTACGTACAGTAGGAGATCTTTGGAAATTTTTATGATTTCAAGAAATGCCCCTACCTACGTAGTTTTGCACTTCTTTTCTTGGTTGCGGTGAATAGTATAAATGACATAGTGATAAGTATAATTGTATAAATTATTGATAGTAGTATAGCGATTTGGTCTCGAATATCAATAGATACCTATACCGAACTGCTTTAGAAATCTGCAATCACTTCCCTTCGTTCGTGCTAACAGTTTCTAAAGTCGTCGGTATAACTTCGACGTTAGAAAACCTTTGTAAAACTGCAGGTTTTCTCGGCGTCTCAGTATAATAAAACATGTTGTCTATTATTTACAACACACTAATTATTGATCTAACAAGATATCACGGAATAGAGAAAGCGCCTTGATATATTGATCATCGAATCCATCCGTACATCCTTGTACAGATTGCTTAAATATTGTAAATGCTTCAGCATAAGCCGATAATTCTTTTGGTAACTCAGTAGGAATATCTCATGGAGCTAAACAAGAATGTAAGAATTCTATTTTTTCATTGAGCAGTAATTTTACTAGATCTACTGTTGTTGGATTGAGTAGCTGATTGTTTTCTTGTTCTTCTGAAACCTGATTGATAGTGATTTCATAGTCTTCGTCCATAAATCTTATAAATCCTTGATGGTTACGATCATTGTTTTCAAAATCCCTGAATAATTTTATAAAGCTTTCTTGATGAATTAATGAATATACGGTTCATACACAAAAAGCTTTGAACATCAAACTCGCAGCTGCACGATCTTTGAGATGAGCTACATAACACATAAATTCTTTTCCATCTTCATTTTTATGAATATGAATCTTGGGTGTGTAATCAAACGCTGGATCTATTTTTTTTGATTGGCTAAACAGCTGATCTGCATTCAATAGCTCTACTTCATGATGAGGATACGATAATTTTTCCAACCACTGTTTATAAAATTCAGTTGGAGATAATTTTAATGCCGCTGGTTCACCTGCTGTATGTATTCTGCCTTGAAATACGATAGGACCACCAAGTTTTTCATTCAGTTTGCTATTGATGGTAACTTGTATATTTCCTCCTAGTGTTTCTATAATTTCATTTGGTTTATTCTGTTTTATTTCTTCACCTTCTGAAATCTCCCCGCCTTGCTGGGTACTATCTGGTTTGTTAATTTTTTTTACCATAGTAATTGATTGAAAGAATAAAAGATTATTCTGATTTTTCCAATAATGATTGAGCTGTAGTAGCGAAGATTTTATTCACTTTTTCCTTATCGATTATTTTCGGATCACTGATAGTAAAATCCATGAGTCCAAGTTGTGCTTCCCTTCCGCATTCATATCGTACATTTTCCACTTTCCCGTCGGCGGTAACGATATATCCTCTTCGTCAGTATTGCTTGTTGTAATCGCTCGCATTAGCTCAACAATCTATCTGTGTTTTGATAATGAATGCGCCTTTACCGTTTTTGAGATCCAGCGCTTTATCAGTGACTTCTGCTTTTTCCCGTGAGATTTGATTTCTAGTATTTCCTATGCGAGAAAACATAATGCCGTTTTCTCTAGTTTCGGATTTGCAGGTTTTTTCCATGGTCTGTTGGAAAAATTCCTGGAATTTTTGCTGTTCCTGTTCATTGAGTTTAGCTTCAATGTCTGGAATAGCTTTTTTGAATGTAGCAGTATAATCAAGGTAATCTGACTTATCTTTATTATGCACTCTGATCGCAAATGTTATATGTTCTCCTTCCTCTTTTTTCTTTTTTATTTCAATGGTAGGACTATAAAATGATGTATCATAACGATCAGGATTTGATGGATCTCTCACGATATGTCTGAAGCTTTTTTCTTGTCCATCATACCAAATGGTAGTAGTGATCCAGTAGGTCATTGGACCGGTTCCGTTGATCTGACTGCCTTCCATGACATAAAGCACGAGTTTATCGTTTTGATGAATATCAAGTTTTTTAAAATATTTATTATACAATTGATTTTCCTCTACGTATGCTGCGAATTCCGGCCACTGCTTTTTTACTTGCTGATAACTCCCGATATCTTTATAGGTTTGGAAAAAATCTATAAGCCCCTTTTTTGTTTTCATTTCCTGTTCCATGATTTTTATTTTTTCAGCTTGTTCGTTGAGATAAGTTATTATTTCCTGAATTTCCTTTTTTTCTTGTTCAGTAAAAAGTCACAATTTTGCATTCTCCACAATCTCTTCAGGAATTTTATAACATCTATCACCTTTATATTCAGCTAATTTTCTCACTCATGCCTTGGCAAGATTAGTTCTTCACGATACACAAGATCAACAATCTGACGGATCTTTAAAAGATCCATATTTTCCACAACCATAATTTTTTTCTCTAAAATAGTTTTCTCACTCATTATGTTCGTGCCGATATTTGGTGACCAATAACCTTTTATCATCAGGCAAAGCAAGAAATTGTTCATTTACTTCTTTGATATTGTTGTCTGTAATAAATTTAATCATTGTGGATTCTTCTTTGGAATTTACAAACACTTCTCTAGCTTCATTTAAGATAGATAATAATTCTCTTGTTCATTGTACATCATATTTTTCTATTTTTTCTTCGATCTTTTGAAGAAATGACTCATATGAGGTGCATCATATCAATTCTTTTGTTATTTTCGCACATTCTTTTTCATCAATTTCTCACTGTAATCACTGGATCATCTGTTGGATAATCAGTTCTTTTGTTTGGTTTTTTTGTTCTCCGCTTTCCGTGGTCTGATCTGTTTTATTGATTTTTTTTGCCATAGTAATTAATTGAAAGGATAAAAATTATTTTTTCTTACAATTTTGGAGGATTTCTTCTGCATCTACAGACACATTTCTTCCTCAAATTTTTTCACTATCCCATAATGGTTCATATACTACTCTATCATGGGTTCCATCCTGTTTGATAAGATATCATTCCCGTGCCATCTGTCTTTTGGTTCCTGCACAGTGATCGATCTGCTTGTAGATGACAATTACTCCCAATCAACTTTTAGCATCTATCGCTTCCTGGACGATCTTAGGTGTTTGATATGGGACATCACCTCATGGCATATTGTTGTATGTCATTTCAGAAGGTAGACAGTAGACAGGCATAGTGAGTCCTTCATAACGTTTTTTCTGTTCCAAGAGAATTTTTTCTTTAGTAGTTTGGAATGTTTCCAGAAATTTTTCCTGTTCTTTTTTATTAAGCCCTTGTGGAGTATCTGACTCTTTTATAGCAAAAGTGAAACTATAATTTTTTGTTCTCTTATCGCTTTTAGCTACAAGATTTATTATTAATTGTTTCTTGTCTGGAGCTATTTCACAGTCTTGGATATCCAAAGTATCGAAATTCAAAGATCGATCATCCTTACTTGGATCATAACGATCCCTATAGACCACTTTTGTAGATTTCAGTTCTCCGGCATACCACGCTTTGATATAGAGTCCATACTCAGATCAGCCACTTCCATTATAATCTGAATATCCCTTGATGTATGATCAGATTTTATTTTTCAAATCAACCCTTATACTACTACATCCATCTTTTAATCCCATGATATATTCTACAAATTCCGGCATAATATTGAGAATATCATTGATAGATACTTTTTTATTTTCTTTCATTATCGCCTGCAATGCGTTCATCTTTTTAACTCTTTCTTCGCATTCTTTATAGATAGATTGGTATCCTTGGATACTGATATTCAATGTATTGATATTCTGACTCAAATCCGGTTGATTCTTTTGGACTATTTCATTCTGAGCCTCAACATATATTTTTTCTGGTATACGATAACATCTATCTCCTTCGTATTCTGCTAATTGTGCAAGATTAGCTCTAGTGAGATTCTTTTTGCCCGTAATGCATGCACCATGTTCTGTCGGAGTTTTGAAAAAACCATGTCATCCACAACCGAAATTAAACTCTTCTTTATAAGTATCTTCCCTGTTTTTATAGTGCCGATACCATGTTACCAGCAATCTATCGTTTTCCGGTAATGCGAGAAACTTTTCATCTATATCCTGGATATCATTTTCTTCTACAAATTTCTTTACACATTGTTCTGCAGTCGCTTGCAATGCTCATTTAGCATATGTTTCTAGATATCCAATAAGTCTTCCCATCTGGCTGATATCTAATCTTTTGATATATTTATTCATCAGATTGACTATATCTTTGTAAGAGCGTAATTTTTTGAGATCTACATTATTTTTATGATCATAATAATCAGCAAATTTTTTAAGCACATCAGCATCCAAATTCGGCTTATTTATTTCCAATTCCGGTCTTTTTACATACATCTGTTTAAGAAATTCTTCATCCTCCTTGAGTGCTCCTTCTTGAACCAAGATATCTTTTACTCTTTGAAAAAATGCTTCATAGAAAGATTTGCTTTCATCATTAAAGGTATAAAATCATTTTAATCATTCTTTCTTATATATGAGCAAAATATATTCTTTATCCTCTCTGACTTTTTCTGGATATTCATGCCGGTTATATCCTCCGCCCAAAAGGATTAATTTTTTCATGAGTTCTCTATTATCCAGTATTTTAGAATCTTTTTTGATCAGATATCATTTTATCGTACCTGCTACATCATAGTTTCAAATCGATAATATTTTGCCGATTATTTCTTCATTTTCCTGGATTTCTTCTGACATATTACTCCAAAAACTAGAAACATTTACTCCTTCTTTCCCTTTTTTTATGCTATCCAATGCTGATAGGACAAATTTTTTATCAGCAAGAAGATTTGAAACATTTGGTATATCGCCTTCTATTTGTTTTTTATTTCAACAATTATCATATTTATATGTTTTTTTAGACAAAGGATGATTGTAATTATAATAATCACATTTGCCCAGATAATTTATCAATTTCCGATGTCCTTTGATAAGTTCTATCATAAATTCCTTGTCATTGAGAATTTCAGGAGTCGCAAACTGAAGAAAACGCTCATTATAATGGAAAGTACTTACGCCTAAATAATTTCACCAAGAATCATAGGAAGTATATTGCATACTCCAAAGTTTTCTAATAATCTCCTTTGACCCTCTGATATGCGGACCAGCCTTTTCAAATTTTTCCTGGATTTCTTCTGCCTCATTTTTTTCACCTGTCCTGCTTCATCATCTTTTAGTTCCTTCCATGGAATTTAAAAATTGCTGGATCTCTCTTTTTTCCTGTTCGGTTAAAATATCTTTAACCGCTGATTTTGTTTGATTTTTTTGTTTTTTTAGTTTTATATTATTATTTTCTCCGCTTTCCTGAGTCTGATTTGGTTTGTTAATTTTTTTTGCCATGATAATTGATTGAAAATATAAAAAGTTATTCTGATTTTTTTGTATATTTTTTTAGTTATTCCTTCTGGGAATTTATGCCTTCATCTTTTCAATCAGTGTATCTAATATGATTATGTTTTTTCTTTCATACCCAGTAAATATCTCCAAAACCTTTTCTTCGACTGTCTCATCAGGAATTTTATATACTCTATCTTCAGCTTGCTTTTTTATCAAATGACTTATGCGTACATCATAGATTTTTTCCTCAGTTTTTTTGCAAGCAGAACATTCTGTAGGTGATTTATATTGGAGAAAATTAGCACATCAATAATATTCACTTCCTCATGAGTAATATTGTCTTAATTTATTGACAATCACACTATCATTAAATATCACTGGTCCTCTATAGATAGACATTATCCCTTTGTGTTTGACTTTTTCTTCAGCTTTTATTATAGCAAGCAACGGAACATATGCTCTCAAAATTTCCAAAACGCTTCTAACTTCTTTTTTTATTTCTTTGTTGCCTATACCGAGAAACGCTTCTATATTTTTTTCTACAAACTCTTTGAACATTTCTGCATGCTCAGGATAATCCATGGGAAATTCTGTAGTATCATTATACTCTCTGTACTTACGTTCAGGGAAAAAATTCCATTTTTTTAATTCGGCAGTCGATTTAAAGAAATTATTATATCTATCCCAATGCGGTGCTTGTGCGATATACGGGATGATGCAATCAAACATATCATGTAACGATTTTTTTATTACTTCTTTGTCTACAGATACATATTCAGGTTCTTGAAGTTTTGCATATTTTGCTATTTTTTTTGCATCATAGATATATCATAGTTTCACTGCTTTATCGACCAAACCATTTATATCCAGAGATATATTTTTATATCCTGCCCTACTGATTACCTGCAATAGAATTTCTAGAAATCATCGATCAACTAACTTTTCACAGAGAGTATTTATTTCTTCTGGAGAAAAGATCTCAGTTTCTTTATTCTTAGGTCGCAAAATTTCGTCAATCTTGGAGAGTTGTGCTCATCTTTCCGCCATATCCATAAAGAGTTTCATACGAAGTTCTTTATTCCCGAATTCATCCAAATACAAAAGTATCTCATGTATATTTAAATCATATACATACGTATTTAACAATAATTTTTTTTCTGATTCTTCCAACGTATATCCGAATTTCTTCGCTAACGTAAGAATACCATTTACCTCCTTATCTTTAGAGTTATCTTGATTTCTAAGTCAATAAGCAATTTTACGTTTCATGAATATATTTTTTTCCTCTTCCGGAAGCTCTATGGTATTTTCTACCATGCAGTCCAGAATATCCTGACACATAGAAATTTTTCTTCGTTCCTCTTGCTTACTTTCAAATAATTGTTTTAAATATGTTTTCAGAAAGTCGCTATCGTAATATTGCGCCATGAACTCTTTTTTCATAAACAATAACCCGATATCGAATATTGCTCACTCTCTATCTTCTTCCTTCTCTTCTTGTAGCATTACAGAAAAAAATGCAATAAGCTGTTCTTTGGTGAAAACACTATTCGGCAGAATATATGTTTCCAAAAAATCCATAAAACGTTTTTTGATATTACTATTATAAAATTTATTGATGTGCTTTTTCTGATATTCGTTCTCACCTTCCTTTTTGAAATCCTCTATATAATAGGTAAGAGCATAGAGATAAAACTCCTTGGGTAATTTACCCTTTGCTGCTATATCAAAAGCGTTAGCAAACTCATTTTTTTTGAGCAACATATCAAACATCTCTACAAATGCTTTTTGTATATCTGATAATCAGTCTAAAGATGGTAATTGGGCAATAGTCTGATTTTGATCAATGTGTTTAGTACTATTCAATGTCGTCAAAACCGCTGATCATGTTTCATTTCATTCATTTTCTGATCATGCTTGCAATTCTTCGTTTTCTAAAATTTTGCTTATTTTTTTGGTATTTTCGTTCATTTTTTTGATAATAAAATAATAAAAGAAATTATTCTGACACAATTTCAACGAATCCGACACCTGTCTCGTCATCATAGCCGATCTTGATTTCGGTTCCGTCAGAATTAAAATATATTTTTTTATTTTTATACCGAACTGCTTTCGAAAACTGTAATCATTTCATTTCATTTATGCTTACAGATTCTCAAGTCGTCGGTATAACTCAATCATCCAAAAAAACCTTGTTTCACTGGTTTTTTTGGCGGTTGAGTATAAGATTTTGTTTATTATCATCCAGAACTATTTTTTTGTCTGATACGAGTTTAGAATCATTGATATTTGAAGACATCATTTATGTATTACAAAATAAAACTTATTCTGGTCTATGAAAGAAAATCGGTTTACCTTCTAATCCAATTCTTTTGGCTTTCACCTGTACGATGTCTCATAGTTTTATTTTGTTTGTGTCTTCTGTATTTTTTGATACATAATATCCAAAGATATTTTTTCCTATATTTACATAGACTTTTACTCATGGTCACTCCTTATTTGGAACTACTGACGTAATTATCCCTGGGTATGCCGTAGTAAAATTGAGCGTTTTATGTGTAAGATGTTCCTTGTCTGCAGAGAAATCATCTATCTTTTCACGCAAACTTCAAAACCGTTTCTTTTGATTAGCATCATTTTTTTCCTCATTTTCATTTTCTGTCTCCTTATCTCCCATACTTTCCATCAATTCTTTTTGTGTTTGCGTTATAAGTTCCTTTCTTGTGAGTTTTAATGTTTTTATGAGTCTACTTTTCCGTCCTTCTATTCATCAAAAATCCAATCAGAAATTAATTTTTTTGCCTTTGTATTTGTCACATAATGAGCTTATCGTGCTGTCCTGTATTTCTTTGATAGCCACCTTCCCCTTGTAAATATGCGTTCATACGCCATAAATATTTGAAATGATTACTGTCTTATCCATTCATGGTATATATATGTACATCGTGGTCCCCTTTTTATCTAAGATGATATCTGAAGGATCTAATAGTACTTTACACGCCTGTACATAGGTGAGCAATTCTTTTATGATATTTCATTCTTTTATGAAATTCATTTGAATGCTTGGTTTTTTTGTCGGAACCTTTACCGTTTCTTGATTATCAGGTTCGTAGAAATCAGTTACACGTTTCTCATTGTATCAGATTTTCATTTCTTTTAAAATATTTTTAATATCCTGATTGGGTTGTATAGGTTTTATTTTCTTGGTTATATGTTCTATTATTCATACTACATCTGGTGTTCATACTGTATGGGGTTTATTATCCAAAAGAGTGTTGTAATATGTATCCATAAGTTGTTGATATAATTCTTCGGATATTTTCCTTTGTTTAAATAACTCAATAGTTTCTTTATCATCAGTTTCCACTGCGTGCATATAGAGATCATTGTCTCTTAGTGAAGATTCAGGATAGTTTTTATCCATACCTGATAGTTCCCTTATTTTTTGTTGGTGATTCTTAAAAAAGTTCACCTTCTCTTCAAGAGCAGCAATCTGATTGTTTTGTTGTTCTTTTATTTCTTGATTTAAAGCAGTTACTGCATCAAAATCATTTCTGAGTAGTGCATCGACAATAGCAAGTTTTGTTTCTTCTTGAAATTTTGCATTGGGATCCATCATTTCCAATTTTTGATTTTCTAGTTCCATAATCTTTTTTTCAAATGTTATTCAAGATTTCATCGTTTTCTTTTTCATGGTAATAGTTGGTTATAATTAAAAGTTTATTTTACTTGACATTTTTATTTTTATATAAAAGTAGTTAAATATCAATGGAGAACTCGTAAATACTGTTGTTGGAAAGTTACAACAGATAAAAAAAACCCGCCGGAACGGGTTTTTCGAAATAACGTATTGATGTCCTATTTTCATAAATCTTCAATTTCTTTTTGAAGTTTACTAATTTCATCTTTCTGTCTATTCACTTGATCTGTTTGTCTTTCCAGATTTTTATTCATACTTTCCAATTCGATTATTTTCTTATCCAATTTTTCCTGCATCTCCTGTTTTCTTTTGATGTTTTGTATTTGCGCCTCTAATCTCTTGATCTCTTTATCATCCTCTGTTTCTGGTTTATCTGGCAATGATTTCTGTGGAGTTTCTTCTTGATGTCGCGTCCTCTTATTATCTCAGCACACACTGTATGCTTTTGTAAAAGACTCTTTTATATCATTTTTTATAGAGACGATTATTTCTCTGCATCTATTGAGATCATTTTGTAGTTGATCTTTTATTATTTCACCTAAAGTAGGTATTGGTAATGTAATAGTTTTCATGGGTATATAATTTTAAAAGAGTAAAAAAAACCTTCCGTTGAAGTTATCTTAGGAAGGCTTTAGGTAATTGAGATATGCTATCTTCAATACGAAAAGTTCTTCCTACTTTTGAAATAAGTGAAATATGTCGTACATAATGTGTGTGAAAATATCTTACATCATTTCATGGTATAGTAGTCGAAACAAATAAAATTATATTGATGTAGCTATATATTCTTGTTGTAATAGTGTTATCAAATCATTCTTTTCTTTTTCTGTCAGCTTAAGATTGTACATCATACATCTTGCTCTTTTTTGGAATTCTTGTTCTCCTCATTGCATAAACGGCGCTAAATACTTCTTGCCTTCTTCGTATAATGCCTTGGGGAAAGGGATATTTTGAAACCCTTGATGAGTCATAAGCATATACATAATATCACTTACGGTAGCTCCTACTATAACCTTGTAGGGAGCAGCGAATACCTCAATGACTTGATGCGTGATTTTCTTCCCCAATCACATTCCTCTAAAATCTGGATGTATGATGACGGATCAAAACTCTCCTACGGGGATGTTCTTTCCCTCTATCGCAAGAGTAGATAATGGATCCATTTGCGTGGGATATATGCTGGAATTTCCTACAATTTTTTTCTCAAATACAGCAACAATACTCGATGCATATTTGGAGAGTATTTCATCGTCCGTATGTAAAATGATGGTAGGGTCAGATTCTCTCTCTTTTTGTATAATATTTTTGATACTGTGGAGATACCTATCGGCATCGATATTCCCCTCATATGGAGGAAGAAGTTCTATTTTTGATGTGTTGTTCATAACAATAATGGTAATATGATAAAAAAAATTATATAAGTAAAATAACATATCACCATAGTCATCTTCTATGAAGTATTTGTCATATATATAGTACTATACTAGGTAGTTTATTCATCTTTCTGTCAGTAAAATTGCTAAGTAAAAATTTTTTATATGACACGTAAGAAGATTACTATACAAGATGTCATAGATTATGTTTATGTATTCATTGCATGATGATATCTCTATTCTTTTGGTCTATATCTAAGATATCTCTAGGCATGGTATGTATTTGTTGACTATCTATCTCCCGTTTAAAATCATCGGTAACTTTTCCTATATTGGGGAGAACCGTATTATTAGGAACAAAATCCACTAATCTAAATCATGCTCTTTTGTTGATAACAAAACTTCATTGATTCCATGCTGAATGCCATGATACGATTTTCTGGATATCCGTTCACGACAACAATTCATGGATCATTTTTTTTCTGCATTGCGTGCCGATTCACAAGTTATTCCGATTGGGATCTACTCTTGTGTAGGATTCCAAAGACATATCATCACGATTGAAATGATCAAAAAGGATAAATCAGACTATTTCTTGTTTGGTGTGTTCGATAATCAATTTGAATACGCTATGTTCTTCGTTCAATTTATTTTTAAGCTCTTGTATATTTTCTTGTGGTGACATAGGTGTGTCTTTTAGAAATCTCATAAATTGAGGATTTTTTTGCCAATCACTTAGTTTGGCAGACATATCAGCTATCGTATCTTGCGTAAGATCTTTCATAGTAAAATCTCTTCATGATATTGATATTGTTATTTTCATTGTATATAATTTTTAAAAGCTAAAAAAAACCTCCCATTGATGTATCAAGGAAGGCTTGGTGTAATAGAAATAACGATTATTTATCTCTGATACGAAAAATCCTTCCTAGTTTTAAACCAGTAGAAGTATGTCGTAAAAGCTATTTGTGGACGTATGTTCATTGCATATAGAAAGTAATAAAGTATTGAAAGTATAAATATTTACGATGTAATATCAATATATAGATATATAATGGTGTTGTAAAATAATTACAACGAATAAAAAAGTCTTTTCAGTTCTAAAAGATTATAAACTATTTTTTTTCACTACATCCAAGAGCATATTTTTACATATATCGGTCATCTTCTTCTGCAACTCAGGTTCTACAGATAAATCATTAATTTTACTAATTTTTGGACGGCTTTTATCATCTATCCACATGGTATATGTTTCTCCATTTTTATTGAATGTGGTATATTTAGATATATTTGTACTAAAATCTATATAGGTGATATCTATCATATCAGGATTTTCACCAATAACAGCGAAGAGATCTTCAATTTTTTCAAATGATCTGTTATATTGTATTTTTATAGTCACTCATAATTTATTACCGTATGAAACTGGTGAAAATTCCTTATCAAGGATCATGAGAATTTCTCATTTTTTGAGATCTTCTTGTATGCCAAAAGTGTTGTTGAAAGGTGTAAAGTCGCGTAAGGGATAACTAAAAAGTTTTGAAGCATTTTTCTTTTCATTTTGTACTGGTGCAAGATATCCCTCATCGAATATTTTTTCGAAATTTCAAAATCATTTTTCTGGAATTTTGTTGTTTTTGTTTCCTATGACATATATTTTTGAATTTCAAATTTCGTCATCCATCACATCAATTATTGTTGCATATTTTGTCTTAGCTATAAGTTTTCTAAATTCCTCATCTGATGATTTTCCAGAATCACCAACATTTATTACTGTTCATTTACTTTTAGAAACTTTTTTATCTCCTACCGTAAAAAACAACTCTTCTGCTAAAATCTTCATCGTAATTTGAATATTTCCCTCTTTATCTGTTGAAAAATCCAATGAGTAATTATCTTTTCATTCTGATTTTTTTTCTATTTTATACTCCTTTTTTATAAGGTTTTCTAATCGTGTCCTTTCCTGAGGAGTATTATACTTCTTTAGCCAATGTTCCTTGTCGAATTTTTGATGTATACCCACAAAACCCACAGCATTTTCTCACAATTTTTCCATAAACAAATCTATAAGACGAATTCTTTCTTTTTCATTAAAATTTAACAGTGTATTTCAAAATATATCGAATGATGCACCATTGAAATTTTCAGGAATGAGTTTTTCTGGCTTTGATTTCTTTTTTTTGTTGGGAAGATTTTTATTTTTCAAAAATTTTACGATGTCTTCATTTACAAAAAAGCAATTTTCACTATCAAAAAAATATTTGTCATAATTATTAAACGAAGTACCAAATCACATAAGTTCCAATTCAGCGAGATGATCTTCATATGTTTTGGAGGTATCAACTCCTACAAAACAATGCGATTTTCTAAATTTTTCTATATCGGGATTATGTTTTTCCAGTCAATAAAACATTTCCTCATCATCCATATATTTTATGCCTAATAGTTGTTTATACAGTTCTACCTCTTTACTCATATCTCAGCAACCAAATGATATATGCAACGCTCACATATATTTTCTAAATTTTTCTTTATTTTTGGCAATCATATCTATATCTTGCCGATAGAGCTCACTATATTCTCATCATTTCAGCACATTGTTGTACAATCACGCTCATTGTTCCTTGTATGAATTATTAAACAGTAATTTATTTTGGTTTAACATTTGTATACTAGTATCAACGTTATCATCATTAAATTCTCTGTAGAGTTTTTTCTTTTTTCATTTGAGCATACTGATATTATTCCATGCTTTTTTATGTAATGTTTTACTAGAATCATTATTAGGATACATGATATGTACTGCGGCACGATATTTGTCCACATCAACAATATCACCATTGGCTATTGCTTTCAATACCTGATTGTATCTTGTAGCTATTTTTTTTGCTAATGTAGTATCCTCTACTATATGTCATTTTATCTGTTCTTTAAAATTTAACATACCTTTGAGTTCTTTTCTTTTTTGATCTCATGAAATTGCATATTCCATGGATTCTTTCTCTTGTTCCAAAAACATTTGGGGATTGTGTTTTTCCCCATTAGCATCAGTTATTTTGCTTATCTCAAAAATATCATAATCTATATTGCACAAAGAAATATCTGATGTAGTCTCTATCCTTTCAATTAATGATTTATCAAATCACTCTGGTTCTTTAAATCATACATTGACCGGAACGAAAAAATCATAAGGAATACCTTTGAATCTTGTTTTAACGGTCACATTGTCTATAGGACACAATCCTCCTATGAATTCACCATCCCTTCTTAATCGCCTTAAATACCGATACAGTGTATAATATTCATACGGCTGAGAATCTGGCGTACTCTGTACTATTTCCATAGATTCTATAGGTAAAGAAAAAATAGCATATCCAAGTTTTTTTAGATCATCTATCGAATATTGTTGTTCTATTGATAAATTATCATTTGTACTTTTTACCATATTGTGTTTGTGATATAAATATTATTTTTTTTCTAAAATATAACATGTAAATGGACTATTTTCTTCTGTAATTGAATCTTTTATAGTGAGATTGGTATTATTCTCTACCAAATTATTAAATTTACGTTTGTCGAATCTTTCTGACTGAACACATTGGAAAATAGTACCATCTGGTATTTCTACTTCTTTTCATCCAACACGACCAATTACCGGAACATTATCTTTTCGTTCAATTTTTACATCAATATCAACAACATCATTTTCATCATATCTAACCTGGAGTTTGATATTATCCTTTTTAATTCCTATTTTTTGGAAAAAGTTTGCCATCAATTCATGTTCTTCTTTTGTGTCATACATAGCCTCTGTTTGTCTTTTTTCTTCTTCGTTTTTTGGTTTATTAAATAAAGAAATTATAAAAGTATCTCATTTTTTCATGGTTTGATCAATTTCTTTGAGAAATGGAATTTGATAGGATCAAAAATTTCAAAATGTTCCTCAAAATAATGATAGTGTCTTTTCTGATTTTTTAAATTCTTCAGAATAGATAGTGTTTTGAAATAACAACATATGTGTATCTTTTGCTTTAAGATTAGTATACAGACGTCATTTTTTTAATATATCGTTAATCCGGCCTACAGAAAACTGTTTATTTATAATAGGTAATTCTTTGTCAAAGATATTCCCTGCTTTAGTAAGAGATTTTAAACTACCATCAATCAATAATATATTTTGATATGCTGCAAACGGCAATTCATTATTTTTTCAATGTATATGTTTTTCGTACCTCATTTTTGCGGCCTCAACAAGTAATTTATCTTTTTTTCCATTACCACATCACAGACTTATATAATTTTTGTGGATATATAATCACAATTTCTTTTTCATATTTTTCAATAAACTCAGTTCTGCTTGATAGTATCTGCGATATTCACCTTTCTCAGCAATCTCACTATAGAGTGTATCACCATTATCCATATATAAATATTTTGAATTTATGGGAATTGTTTTTTTTCATTCTTCTATAGGTTTTAACATATTTTCGTATATATCATGTCAACAATCTTCTATAGTATCCATATATAATTTTAATTCAAGTGGCGCTCGTGGTCATAATTTTGAAAACAGAATTTCTTTTCTTGTTTTTAGCTCTCGGAATTTTTCATTATCAACCAATTTTTTCTCCTTTTCTCATGTATTTGCACTTACAATATCTACTAATTCTTGTTGTATTTTTTCCAATTCTGGATAAATTCTTTTACTATCTTCTATCTCCTTTAAACTCAGATTTAAAATATCACAGTAATTTTCTACAATAACATGTTCCATTTTTGGATCTTCTTTTATACGTGCTATTATTTTATCCTTGATACTTTTAAAAAATTTTTCATCTCCAAATTTAGCTTCAGTATAATCTCATTTTTCCGGTGAATATGTGAATTCTATATCCAAAAGATCTAGAGATCAATTTTTACGTATATTTTCTATAATATCTTTATCAAAAAGATTTATCAATGTTTTTGCGTAAATTTGCACTATAAAAGGTATTTTTTTACCTTGTTCTGTTATCCCTTCTACATCAAAATAAGCTGCTGCCATACGACTAAATGCTCACATAAGAGCATAATTTCTGTTTTTTAACTGATATGGCAAAAGTAATTTTTGTCTCTGAATAAATTCACTTCATATATTTAAAAAATTTATCTTTGCTATATGATCAAATAATTTTTCATTTTCTATGATATCTTTAGTGATTGATAGATTATTTATTCCCATTATCTGTATATATATAATTAAAATCTATTGCTTATTTTTTTTGTTTGATTTATGTGTTTCCCAAATTAGAGTAAAAATACTCTGCATAGTCTCATAAAATTTATTACTATGAATTATTATACCGCACATATCATGATCCGTATATAATGATATTGCAACTTTATTATCATAAATAAGCACTTCATCTGGTATAGTGAATTTTTTATCATCAATGATCATACTTTTTTTTAGCAATTCCTTGTCTGATTTTTTATTGTAGATTCTATTTTCTGGAGAATCACTTAAAATAACTTTTGCTAAGACTCAAGCTTTTACTCTAGCGGGAATGAAAGAAGCCATTAAATAGTCTGAGAGTTTTTCATTGATTTCATGTCTTCCCATAAATGCTAACAAATCAGTTTTTGAAGAAAGTTGATCTCCATACATTTTTTTCATACCTTCTAATCCTTCAAAAAATTGTATCTTTGGTTTACTTCCAAACTTCTCTGCCATAGCCAACAATTCTGGTACTTTATCTTTGAAACTCTCATATTTCTGTTCCATCTGTTTCAATAAAATATCAGGACTAATAACTCCATAATATTTTACTCCTTCTTTCGTAGTTTCGTTGACTATTCCATCTTTTTTGAGATCTTCGAGGATAGTATATACGGTCACTCTATTGAGTTCTGCACGTCTAGCGATAGTACTCGCAATAGAAGTTCCCAATTCCAAAACCGTGAGATATACTCTCGCTTCCTTTTCGGATAGACCATAGTTTTGGAGGGTAATAAGAAGATTTGCGTCCATGGATGTAATGTTGAAATGGTAAAATGTTGAAATGTTAAAATGATTATGGAATTACTTTTGTCGATAATATCAAACAAGATTATGTCGTTCATTTCCTATAGTATGTTCTTTGGTTCCAAATACCTTGCCTCAGAGTTTTTCATAGAAACCTCTGGATTGAGGATTTTCTTCAAGTGTCCAAAGATAGAACGATTTTTTATCTTTGAAAAAGTCATCATTCATGATGGTATGCATAAGTTCTTTTCCAACACCTTTTCCTTGTATCGCAGGGTCAATATAGATGGAATATATTTCTGCGTCATAGGGAACATTTTTATCGAAAGGTAATCATCAACCTATGAAACCAACAACTTTCCCATCAATCTCTTTTACATAAATTACTGATGTTCATCTTTTAAATCGTTCCTGTGTACTTTTAAGTTTATCTTGAAAATCTAACGTATCCAAGAATTCCTGAGGAGCTATATCCTTGTAATTATGTCTTCGTGCATCGTAATTTATTTTTGTAATAGCAAAAGCATCCGCAGGTGTTGCTTTTCTGATACATTCGTTTTGTACATTTTCTTGTGTTTCTTTTGGGTTCATTTTGTTCATGAAGATCGAGATATATATAAAATGTCCTCATGGTATAATTATATCCAGAATCGAAAATTTTGCAAATTTCTGAAGGAGAAATTTACTCATCATACAATCAAAACCATTGAAACATATTTTTGAAGTATGATGTGCAAATTTCTGAAGGAGAATATACAATTTTCTAAATCAACTACTTTCTAAAAATCCCTGAAAATAAGCCTATCGTCTGCCTGTTGTAAAAAACTTACAACAGTAAATACTAGTTATGAATTGACTTTTGATGTCTTTTATGTATTATCATCATCGTTACCAATAAAACAAATTATTATCAACACAAAAAAATGAAGAACTCTCATGCAAAAGCAGGTCGTGCGTCTTGTATGTCTTAGGCCATAATATTTCCCTTCCCAAGAGGAAGGTCGGCTTCGCATTGCTACATATCATTTGAACATGTAATATAACTGGTAAATACCAAGTTATATTGATGATTCACATCAAGAATTGCATTATGTGATTCTTTATGAGAGGGATCTAATGATATGCTCCACAAAAAGATATTCCAGAGAGCGATGATACAATGTTATGAATTTTAAAATTTTATAATTGTGAGGTGTGGAGCCCTATGATTGTAAGTTTTGAGGTTTATGATTATCGTTGATTTAGTCTCTGTAAACGCTTGTGTGTGTTTGTTCTTCTATTTACGCCAACCAGAATCCTGGTTGGCATTTTTTTATATTCTTCTTCAAAAATATATTCGCGTATTAATTATATTTCCATCTTGATTACTTTTTTATTTGCTTCTTGGAAAATATCTTTTTTGTTGCGAAAAGCATAATAATCCTCCTCCACTTTTCTCATTTCTTTCAATATCGCTGCCTGTTTTTGTTCACATTTTATAATCTCTTCATCAGGATTGAGATATACTTCTTCCATAGCAAACAAAAGATCAGTTCCGGTATGTATGTCCTCGCAGTTATTAATTGCATTGAATGAAATATTCAATTCCTCTTCGAGATGTCTGAGAATATCTCTTTTTTCTGAGGGAATATTGTTGATTGCTTTCAGTTGACTCAATTTTCTGCGTAAGGTGTGAAAATCTTCCATGATTACTTTTTTCTTTGATCTATATATTTCCAGTGTCTCATAATAATATTTCATGGTGTAGGACAAATCCTTGATTCTGTTGATATTTAATAAGTTATCAGCCGAAAATTCGTTATTGTTTTTCAACTGTTCGATATGTCTTTCTACAACATCTATGAATACATCCATCGTATGAATTTCTCATTTATTCTTGTTTTTGCCATATACTCATTTGTTCATCAACCAGTCAAAAAGCTCCTTTTCATGGATATCGGACACATCATGATGTTTTCTTCTCAATTCCCCTAATCGATATGCTATCCTTTTGATGACGATAGTTTGATCTGCTCACATTTCAAATCTGTACAATGTATCAGTCGCTAAGCCATTTTCTGCAAGATGTGCATAAGATCTTATTCTTGATCGATTACTTTTTTCACATTTTCTTCAAAACGATTCTATCTCATGATTACTTTTTCCTATCTTTTTCATGCACCTATAAACATTGGCTCTTTCCACGTCCATTTCCGCTGTTGCCAATGCGTTAGACATCAATGCTATCGCCTTAGCATCTTCGAAATTAATATCATTGATATATAAACAAGGAAGGGTATCAAAATAATAATTGTGTATATGACACCATTGTTGAATCTGAGGATCTGTATCATATATTTCACGTAATCTACGAAATGCTTCATTTCTCGAATGACCCGCCAAGACGAAATTTTCTCCTGTCGAACTTTTCCACAAAATACATGGTGAAAAGAGCGCTTTCTTGAAGGTATTTGAACGGATTGCATCTATAATCCCTTGGACACTATATTCGCTATATGCTGTTCTTCTATTCTGAAAATTTTCCAAATCTATACTGATATCATCCAATGGAACCTCATGATATGCTGACTCCCATTTTCTTTTATAATTACGTCCCTTCTCTTTATCATCATCTATCACATCTAAAACCTCATGGAGTTGCAATACTATTGATGGATTCTTCTGTATACGAGCAAACAAAGACTGCGTAAGATCATCCTGATTTTTTTCGACAATGACCTCTTTTTTTTCTGCAATAGAAAAAAGATCACCCGCTGACTCATTTGGGAGGCGTGTTGCATTCTCCGCTTGTGAACTATCTTTTCTCTTTTTCTTCTCCATTTCCCGATATACGATAAATACGTGTTTGGAAGATATACAAACAAGTCATAAAGTCAACCAGAAAAATCATTATAATTTATTTACGCAATAGCCAAATTGCCCCCTATCTTTTTAGGAGCATGATATAAAAAATGTAAGAAACTATTTTATATTGCCTGTAATCTTTTAGCCACTCTCTCCTTCCCCATTACCTGCATAACGGAATAGAGATCTGGTGTTTGTGTCGCACAACAAAGTTGGATTCTCAAAAACATCGCTAAATCACCGACCTTTCAAATATATCATCATTCTTTGAATTCTCCATTACTTCCTGCAAAACCATATTTTTTTCCGACTTCTTTCAACTGAGCGAACCACTCTTCTACGGTCATAGACAAGTCCACGACTTGGATATATTCATCAACGAATTTTTTCATCAATACTTTATCAGCTATCACGTTTCCATTTTTCAATGTTTCAATATTTCCATATAATTTAGTTCGTTCTGAGTCAAAGAAAAACTTTAATTGAGTCTCTACATCAGCGTAGGTAGTGAATCTTTTTGGATCTTTTGCTGTATGTCTTTCAATGTTCATCGCAGCTTTTGTATAATCAATATCTGACTGCATAAGTTTTGCCAATTCTGGTCTATATTTCAATGCTCGAGCCAAACTCTGGTCGTAGAGTTCGTCGGTTACTATTCTAGATAAGTAATTATTGTTTACACTTTGTAATTTCACTAGGTCGAAGAGCGCGCCTGATTTACTCATCTTCTCTAACTTAATTTCAAAATCGAGATAACTCTTTTCGGGATTGTCTTTTTGTCGATCTTCAAATCATGGATCTACGATGGTCAAAAGATATTCGATTATTCATTGGGTAGAATATCCATTCTCGAAAAAGAATCAGATATCTGCTTCTGGGTCATGTCTTTTGGAGAGTTTTCTTTTATTGCCGTTGTCTAATTTTAGCAAAGGCGCTACATGACAATAATGAGGCACCGAGAGTCCGCAAGCCGTGAACAGCTGTGTATGTAAAGGTACGGAAGCTAATCGTTCTTCCGCTCTGATGATATGAGAGACTCTCATTAAATAATCGTCAGCAATATGCGCCAAATGATAAGTCGGCAAGCCATCGCCTTTGATCAATACGATATCATTATAATTATCCATCATATCTACTTTTCCTCTGATCACATCTTCAAACACTACTCTCTTGGTCATATCTCCCGGCGAACGAAATCTTAGAATGAAATTTTTATCTGCTTGTAATTTCGTCATAATTTCTTCCGGAGTCTTATTTCTCCGAAGCGAATAGTTACCATAAATACCAGGAGTTACCTTGGATTTTGTCTGTTGATTACGAATAGATTCCAATTCTTCAGGGGTCATCCAGCAAGGATATGCTAATCCATTTTCTAGTAAATATTTTGCAAATACATTGTAGATTTCCTTTCTGTGTGATTGTTTGTATGGTCCATAATTTCCCACGTCGGAATTTTCAGCGCCGAGCGGTCATTCATCGATCTGAATACCGAAAGTCTTCATACCATCGATAATTAAATCCACTGTCCCTTCAACTTCCCTTTTTTGGTCGGTATCTTCTATTCTGAGGATAAATGTTCCATTATTTTGCTTAGTGAATTTTCGTGCAATGAAAGAGGTAGAGATACCTCCAATATGCAAAAATCCAGTTGGGCTCGGTGCAAAACGTGAGCAGATAGGCCCGCCTGGATGGCGGGTAAAATTTGCTCTTGGCGGATATTTTTTTTCTAAGTCTTGGATAGTTTCCGTTACGTCAGGGAAGATGATGTCTGCGATGTCTTTTCGAGTAGTCATGTTAAAATGTTGAAATGTTAAAATATTGAAATGATTAAATGTTTAAATGATGTGGTATAGCTTATGGATATAGTTTTTACTTTCAAGAAAATCAACTTGATTAAGAGATACCGTTCGATTATATATAAAGTAACAATTTTATTACTTTCTAAACACAATCATGCAAAAACAAACTACTAACTGACTTTTTCTCTTGGGGGCGGCATTGATTTTGGCGCTAACTATGTTCTTCATAGGAAATGCTATGATACAATCCAACAAAGCTAATCAGCAAACATCACAAGGAATAACAAACACTATCTCTGTCATGGGAGAAGGAAAAGCTTCTGTAGCTCCTGATATGTTGGTAATAAATGTTTCTGTATCTGAACTTGCAGCTACGACAGAACTCGCACAGACGCAAGCCAATGAAAAAATAAGTAAGGTAAAAACCATTCTTACTGCAGCTGATATCGCTGATAAAGACATCAAAACTACCAATGTAAATGCATATCCAGAATATGATCGAAGTGATGCAAGCGGAAGGAAATTGCTTGGATACAGAGTACAACAAAGTCTTACTATCAATGTTACTGGAGAAAAATTTGGAGAAAAATGAGGCAATATCGTCACGCAGATTTCCAAGATAGGATGAGTAAACGTAGACAATACCTATTTTGATCTCAAAGATAAAATTGCTGCTTATCAATCAGCTCGTGAAAAAGCGGTTACTGATGCAAAAGCAAAAGCTGAACAATTGGCTAAAGCCAGTGGGGTAACACTTGGTAAACCTGTTATGATTACCGACAATAGTTATTCATACAATCCAACTCCTATCTATTATGCAAAAGGTATGTGAGAAATGGCACAAGCAGATTCAGCTACAAGCAATGCTCTTTCTCCTGGAGAAACTGAAGTAACGATCAATGTGAATGTAATGTATGAAATAAAATAGAACTTAGAACTTAGAATTTAGAATTTAGAATTTAGAATTTAGAACTTAGAAAAATAGTAGAGATGTCAGAAATGGTGTCTCTTTTTTTTTATTCCCGAATTCCAGTTTAAAGTGCAACACCCTTAAAGAATAATAATTTTTTTCATAATATCACTTCGTGAGGTGTTTTATATTTCAATATTTTTCTTGGCTTTTGATTCAATTTTATCTTCATGAGATTGATTTCTTCATCAGTTATTTTTGTAAAATCAGTTTTCTTGGGATAAAACACCCTTATCATACCGTTTACATGTTCATTAGTTCATCTTTCGTATGACGCATATGCATGAGCCGCAAAACACAATATTCACAATCTACTTTCAAGTTCAGTAAATAACGAAAATTCTTTTCCATTATCTCTCGTTATGGTGAGAAGTTTTCTACCATATTTCTCTAATGCAATAATTGTTTTTTCTTTCACTTCTTCAGATTTTCTTGTATCTAATCTTTCTATTTCACAATATCTACTTTTCCTTTCTATTATTGTTAATAATCCTCATCATCAAGGTTTTTTTCATCGTATGGTATCAATCTCCCAATGTCCAAAACTTTTACGATTTTCAACACTCTTAGGTCTTTCCTCAATACTTCTCAATGGTTTTACAGATCATCTCGTTTCTTTGATTCAACGTCTTCTATATCATTTTTTATATTTCAAATATTTTTTCCATTCTAAATTTTCTTTATAGATATAATTATAGATTGTTTGTGGGCTTATCGTTATTCATTTCTCCTGTTTTAAACGACCAGCTATGGTGTCTGGAGATCGTCTATTAATCTTTAATTTATTTTCAACTATTGTCTTTAGTTCCTCATTTGATCAAACTTTGTTCATTCTAGAATTACTTATACTCCAACGTTTTTTACTCTTCATGTCTGCGTAAAGAGGGTTATATGATCTATCTTTTGGTTTATTGCGCATTAACTCTCTAGAAATGGTTCAAACATTACGTCATAATCTTCTCGCTATTTCACGTTTACTTTGTCATTCACGAAACCATACATAAAGCTGTAATCTTTCTTCTTGGTTTAAATGCTTGTATGAATTCATCACCTTTCATTAAGAATAAAGCCAATTCTTCTTATTCTTTTTGATTGGTGTTGCACTTCATTTTAGATTTTCCG